>Ga0099826_10000251_pt1 | contig 23667 bp, 19 predicted proteins | sample Mtrugardesep15_FD_76830 | JGI IMG/M metagenome (GOLD analysis project Ga0099826, IMG submission 76830) | Root nodule microbial communities of legume samples collected from California, USA - M. trunc garden sep15 | ecosystem: Host-associated > Plants > Roots > Nodule | place: USA: California... | reverse complement strand
CGCCATTTGCAGATACCCAGCGCTCAATGTCTTCAGCCTCGATGGTGGAATTGGCATCCTCTTTTGCGCGGTCGGTAATGTCGATGATGACCAGCGGCGCGACAAGTTTCTGCGGCTCCAGCTGATCGACGCTCGCGCCGTCGGCGCTGAAGTGGAACGGGGCGTCGATATGGGTGCCGGTATGTTCGTAGATGGTGAGCTTGTGAAGCTGGTAACCGTCCTTGGCGATATCAGCTGCCCATTCGTATTCTATGCCCGGTTTGCCGTCGAAGGTGGGAAATGTGGAATCATAGGCGTGGGTGAGATCGATGACCCGTCCGGGTGTCTGTGCAAGCACCGGGGCCGCGAGGCTGCCTGCCGCCATCGCCGTTACACCGGCCACGGCGCCCTTGAACAGCAGGCGTCGTGACAGCATGTTCTGTTTCACGTTCTCGATCACGCAGTGGTTGCACATCCTCAGTCCCTCCAGTGAGAAATCCCTGATCGCAAGCGTAGCGCAAAGATGGGGTGAAGCAAGGCAGGACCATGCCTGATTTTTGACCCGTGTTCAGATGGCGGTTTCGGCAAGCCGCCGCCCATAGGCTGCAATTGCCTTGCCCACCGGCAGGCGGCTTCTCTGATATCGTGAAAGGGCGGCGGGCAGATCGTCGGTTTGCCGCAGGGCGTCGCGCAGCGCCATCGCGTCTCCCGCGGCCTTGGAAACGCCCATCGCGGTGTGAGGGCGAACCACAAAGGCGGCGTCTCCGACCAGCGCCATGCGCGGCGACACCATCTGTTCAGCCTCATAGTCGAAAATACCCTGGATCGATGGGTTTTCCTCCGCTTCCACCGCAAGCGCCAATTGCGGCGGCAGAAGGGAGAACGCGTCCCTGCGCAGTTGCTCGCGGCGCTGCTCAGTCAGTTCGCCACGGGGCAGCGAATATTCGAAATGCCTGCCGTCGCGGCCGGTGAAGGTTCGGCCAAGCTCATCGGCTGGTGTAGGACGATACCACACCCAGTTGTAACGGCGCTGTCCCTGTCGTGTCTCACCAAGTGGCCCCGGCACGAGGTAACCCAGAACATGAATTCCGGGTGTGATGTAAAAAGCGAAGCGGTCGAGCAGCAGGGACGCATCGGCCGGCAAGCTGGTTTCGGGTATCAGCCCGCGCCAGGCGACATAACCCGCAAAGGCGTTTTCCGAATGGCGATTGACCGCCTTGCGGATGGCCGAACCCAAGCCATCCGCGCCGATCACCAAATCAGCGCGCTCTTGCCTGCCGTCGGCAAAGGACAGCATCACCCCATCAGGGCCTTCCCGAACTGCATCGACATGGTGTCCGAGACGATAGGTATCGGCGAGGAGGCGGGAGGATACGCGCTCGAAGAGATAGTCCCATGAAATCTGCATCTGCGGCGTCTTCTGGCGCTGGGCCACGCGACCGCCGGCATCAAGGTAGATGCGCTCCTTCGCAACCACACCGACATGGGCGACGTCTTCGCAGCCGATCTGGTCCAGAACTTCGAACAGGTCCTGCTGCGGCACCAGTCCTGCACCACGCCCGCCGAGGCCGGACGAAGAGCGTTCGTAGACTTTCACATCGTGCCCGTCCTGCTGAAGCAATATCGCCGTGAAAAGACCGGCAAGCGAGCCGCCGGCGATCCGGATTGTCAATGGTTTCATGGCCGTTCCTGTCTTTCGATATTGGTTTTGCGGCGTGGCGTCTTGTCTTGGAAGACCGGCGGATCGGACACGCCGAAACGCCGGTCACTGGGCGGACAGGATGTTCAGCCCGGCATGATCGCCGGCTGGTTTGCGGGAAATTTCGCCACATCCCCGATGCTGACGTTGAGGTGCTGGGCCACCAGCGCCGGCGGGGTATGCGTCAGCCATGAAGACAGGCTGACCTCCTGATATTCGGCGGTCTTGAAGACCGCGACGAATTGCAGGTCGGTCTTCCCGGTATTTTCGATGATGTGTCCCTGACTTCTTTTGACGTAACCGATGTCGCCGGCGCGGAAATCGGCGGTCTGGCTGCGCGGGCCCGCGTCGAACACGGTCATCCGGCCTTCGCCCTTGATCCAGTATTGCCATTCGTCCGCATTGGGATGCCAGTGCATTTCGCGCACACCGCCGGGCTTGATCGTTTCGATGGCGGCGGCGATGGTTTTGGACACGGTAAAGGCGCTGCTGTCCGCAAGACGAATGACCCCGGCAGCGTTTTCCTTCAGCGGTTTTGATGCAGCGAGCTTATAGGTGAACGGGAATGGGGGAAGTCCCGCGCCGGCAACGGCTTCCTGATCCCTGGAGAGCGGTCCCGGCTCCTTGCCCTGGAAGATCCAGAGGTTCTGCAGCGGAATGTTCCGGAACACGTCCTGCGCGACGCCGAAATTCTTGGCCAGCAGTTCGGGTGAGGTATGCGCCAGCCAGTCGGTGAGAAGCAGCGTGCCATATTCGGACTGGTCGCCTTCGTCGAACACGATGACGAATTCGCACCCTTCAGGGCCAAGTCCTTGCAGCGAATGGGGGTAGCCGGCCGGAAAATACCAGAGATCACCGGCCTCGACATCCTGCACATAGGCGCGGCCCTGCGTATCGAGCACGGTGATGCGGCAACGGCCATTGGTCATGATCGCCCATTCTGCGGCGCGGTGCCAGTGCATCTCACGAACGCCGCCCGGTCCGAGCCGCATGTTGACGCCGGACACGGCATCCGAAATCGCGAAGTCCGACTTGGTCACCTGACGTGCCCATCCGCCGTTCTGGATACGCTTGGCGGCGTTGTTGAACGAACCCCAGAAGAGCTGCATGTCCCCCACATCGGTCGCCGGCGGGCTCTGGAAGGATGGAAACTGGTCGTTGATCGCAGGATTCTTCGGGCCGGGATCGCTGAGACCCGCGGCATTGGCGTTGATTGCTCCCTCGGCGGGCTGGTCGGGATTGCCGAAAGATGCTGCCCCGGCCGTGCTGGCGGCAAGGGCGGTGCCGCCGACGGCGCCGATTGCGAGGACTGCGCGTCTGGTCAATGTTTCCATTTCAGAACTCCTTGTTCATGGCGAGTTGGGACGAGGTGTCGACAGAGCGGGTCTGTGATGCGAGCTGGAGCATGGCGATGCGGTCGATCAGCTCGGCATTGAAGAGGCGGTGCTGCAGCTGGCAGAAGGCTTTTGGATCGAGCGTGTCGTGCCGGTCCGTTTTCTGGGCGGCGCGGGCGGCGACGCAGGATGTCTTGTCCAGCGCCGGAACAGCCTGTGCGCCTTCGGACGTTTCACTGAGCGCCGGCGTGGGAGCGGAAAGTCCGCCCAGCCTGTCGATCGTCTGTGGCGTGAGGATGCGGAAGGCGCCGGCTGACGCGACGTCTTCGGAGGCCGCAAGCGCCGGTTCGCCATTCCTGACCAGGAAAGCATTGCCACCGAGCACGGTAATCGTGCCCAGTGCCAACACCGCTGCGACTTTGAGGCGACGGGGTCTCTGCTCGCCCGCATTCTTGCTGATGGAGGTCATGCCCTGCTCCTAAAAAGGGGTGGTGGTGTCGTCAGGAACGTTCGGAGGGGAAGCGCTTGACTGGAGCAAAGGCTACGGCGCAGAAGCGGAGCCGGCATCTATACAGAGGTCTAGTTCGTATAGCGGAAGGTGTTGGCGGCGGGATAAGCGCCGAGAGACATCCGCTCAACGGCAATGCCTGCCCGGACGGCAGGGCGTCGGGGCATGAAATAACGACGGATTTCACTTGGAAGAGATGCGGCCAGAGCGATGGAAGGCTTGTCTGCGCGCGGATATAGGCTGGCTCACTCGCCCTGTGGCAAAGCGTCAGCCGTCAGGACGGCCGGGCGAGAACGGATTCCAGGCATCCGATCAGACTGACGATATTGACCGGTTTGCCGAGAAAGGCCAAAGCGCCGCCGTTCAAGGCTGCATTCCGGGTGCGCTCATCCTGATAGGAGGTGACGAAGATCATCGGCGGGTGGTTACCGCGCCGGTTCAACTCGCTCTGCAGCTCGATGCCGGAAAGACCGGGCATTTTGACATCCACGACGATGCAGTCGATGTCCGCCTGCTGCTTCGATTCCAGGAATTGTTCGGCAGAAACAAACAGGCGGCATTCGTAACCGAAGGACATGATGAGATCATCCATGGCTTCGCGAATGGCGGGATCGTCGTCGACGACGGCAATGACGGGAACGGGGGGCAATGAAAGCGACCTTTTCTGTTTTTCTTTCTTCCTCTATGCGCCCATGCCGCTCTCAAAGATACCATACTAAGATACAGGTGGCCGGAGCTTCTCGCCGATCAGCTCCGCTTTCCGCACGAGGTCGGCGACCGATCTCGCTTCCATCTTGCGCATGACATTGCCCCGATGCAGTTTCACGGTAACTTCGCTGATGCCGAGCTCGTAGGCGATCTGCTTGTTCATCAGGCCGCGGACAACGGCGCCCATGACCTCGCGTTCCCTTGGCGTCAGCTGCTCGGCAAGGGAGCTGACGGCCTCGTTCTGGGCGCTTTCGCGGCGTCTCGACGCATCCCGCTCCATCGCGGTTGCGACGGCGTCCAGAATGTCCTGTTCCTTGAAGGGCTTGGTCAGAAAATCGACGGCGCCCGCCTTCATCGCCCGCACACTCATCGGGATATCGCCGAAGCCGGTCATGAAAATGATCGGCATCCTGTTGCCGACGCGTTCCAGCTGCATCTGGAAATCAAGCCCGCTTATGCCCGGAAGCCGCACATCAAGCAGCAGGCAGCCGGGCCGGTTCAGATTGGCTTTTTCGAGAAAGGCGGCGGCGCTGTCGAAAGCTTCGGCATCGAACTTCATGGAGCGGAAAAGATCGGTGAGCGCCTCGCGCATCGATAAATCGTCGTCGACGATGAACACGATGGGTGACGGCGGCTCCTTTGTCGTCTTGCGTGGCTCAGGCATGTGCCATCTCCTGGCTGATCGGCATGGAAATGGTGAAGACCGCCCCGCCGAGAGGATGATTGTCGCCAGTAAGCCTGCCGCCCCGTGCTTCCAGTGTCGTGCGGCAGATGGAAAGCCCCATGCCCATTCCCGTCTCCTTGGTCGTGAAAAACGGCGAAAACAGCTTTTCCTTCATCTGCACCGGGAAACCCGGTCCATTGTCGTGAACTGCAATATGAATATTGTCCCTGTCTTCACGCTCCTTCCGAACCGTGATGGTGCGATTGCCGGCGCCCGCCTCGTCCATGGCCTGAATGGCATTGGTGAGAAGATTGATGAGGACCTGCTGCAATTCGATCCTGACGGCCGTTATCGGCGGCGTGGCCGCTTTTTCCACATGCACCGTGGTTCCACTGCGTTCCAGCTCATGTTCGAGAAGGCTTAGCGTTTCGTCGATGAACTCATCGAGGTCGAAGGTTTCCACCTTGCCGCTCGTATGGGCGAGCAGGCTGCGCGTGTTCTGGATGATTTCACTGGCGCGCTGCCCGTCGCGGATCATGCGTTCGGCCGAGCGGCGGGCGGCGGCAATATCCGGCGGATCGCGATCGAGCCAGCGCAGCAATGTCTGCGCATTGACGATGATGGCGCCAAGCGGCTGGTTCAGTTCGTGGGAGAGCGATGCGGACATGGCGCCGACGGCTGCGGCCTTCGAGGCCTTTGTCAGCTCCGCCTGTGCCTCGGCCAGCGCCTTCAGCGCCATTTCGCGCTGGGTGATATCCACCATGCTGACCACCACACGGTTGAAGGAGGCCGCCTCCGCGGGGAAACTGATTGAAAGAAGCACCAGCTTGTCTTCACCGGTGTCGGTGCGCACCACCACCTTGTCTTCGAAAACACGCCGGTTGTCGATGATCGCCTGCAAGACATCGACGAACTTGCCGGACGAAGAAACGACCGATTGCTGGAGGGTGCCGCGGATAGAGGAATCGTAACCCAGCATTTCCTTTCCGGCTTCATTCGATGCAACGATCGTGATGAGATCGATGCATTGCTGCGTAAAACCCGGATTGGCGCGCGCATGGGCCCGCATGTCGGTGATGCCCCGTTGCTTGAGGCCCATCAGCAGGGCGTGAAGCTTCGAATAGTCGCGTTCCCAGAGTGCGACGCGCGTACGGTCGAAAATGGAGCGATAACGCTCCTCGCTTTCCTTCAGCGCCGCGTTGACGGACAACATTGCCAGCCGGGCGGTCTCCGTTTTCAAAAGCAGCATGGTCGTGACGGCAAGCGCCGCAAGGGCGACGACCAACCGAAGCGCCGACTGGAAATCCGCATCCTGCGCGTGGGTCGCTGCATAGGACAGGAGGGAAAGAATGGCGCAGGCGCAGGAGATCGCGATCAGTCCCGACCAGCTTACAGTCTGCGCGGCCAAAAGGACCGTGATGACATAAAGCACCGCGATCGCGCCTTCTATGTCGGTATAGGTATCGACGTAAAATACCGCGGCCGCCAGCGCCAGCGCCCCAAGGCCAAAGGCCAGATGGTGGGCTCGGCCTTCCGGCTCGCGCGCGCGAAACATCCTTGACGCAATCGACATTGTTCCCCCGATGCGATTTTTTGCCGACAATACGGTTTTTTCAGCACAACCTGACCTATACATAGGTCTTGGTTGCCACCGTCGTCGAAACATCAGGATAGCGGTAAAACGGCACGGCGCTATATCGAAAAATCCGCATATATGGCCGGTCATCCACAGGCCATGCCTGATGGCCCGAGGTGACGTCCAACCCAAACGGTGGGAAAAGAGCGCGCAACGACCGCTGCGTTGCGCGCCGGGCCTTCGGCCGTCAGGCGGCTGCCGGGCTCACCGTGATCGGGACGCCCTTGTAGGAGGGCGTTCCGGAAAGGCGGTCATAATGGCCGAGCGCCACCACCGCATTCATCTCCGGATAATAGCCTGCGGCCGACCCCTTCGGGATATTGTATTCGACGGCGGTGAAACCCTGTACGAGGTGTCGGTCCTCATTTTCTGGGCCGATGCCATGAATATCGATGCGATCGCCATCCTTCAGGCCGCGCGCGGCAAGGTCGTGCCGGTTCATGAAGATAATGTCCCTTCGGCCGAAGACGCCGCGATAACGGTCATCCATGCCATAGATCGTCGTATTGTACTGATCGTGACTGCGGATCGTGGTCAGCACGAGGGCTTCCGGATTGGAGATGAGCGGGTCTTCCTCAAGTCCTGTGGCGACAAGGAAATTGGCCTTGCCGCTCTGCGTGTTCCAGCGGCGGAAGGAGGCCGCGACATCAAGGCGAAAACCGCCTTTTACCCGAACCCGGCTGTTGAAATCCCTGAAATCGGGAAAGACCTCTTCGATCTTGTCACGGATCCGGTCGTAATCGGCAATCAGCCAATCCCAGTCTATTCCATGGCGGCTGCCGATTGTAGCTTTGGCGATGCCCGCGATAATGGCCGGCTCCGACCTGACCAGCTCCCCGGGCGGGTTGAGGAAACCGCGTGAGGCATGCACCATGGACATCGAATCCTCGACTGTCACGGCCTGCGGGCCCGAGGACTGGGTATCCAGATCGGTGCGTCCAAGGCAGGGCAGGATCAGCGATATCTTCGCTGTCAGAAGGTGCGAGCGGTTGAGTTTTGTTGCGATGTGAACGGCGAGATCGAGGTTGCGCATGCCCTTGAAGGTCGCGCCGGTATCCGACATGGCGACGGCGAGGTTTCCGCCAAGACAGATGAGTGCCCGGGACTCGCCGGCGATGATCGCCTCGACGGCCTCTATGGCATTGTGGCCTTTTTCCGCAGGGGGACGAAAACCGAATGCGCGCTCCATGCCGTCCAGCAGCGCCTTGTTCGGGATTTCGGTGATGCCGACGGTGCGGTCGCCCTGCACATTGGAGTGGCCGCGAATGGGCGCAATTCCCGCGCCCGGGCGGCCCATATTGCCGCGCAACAGCAGGAGATTTGCAATCTGCTGCACGTTGCCCGTGCCCTTGGCGTGCTGCGTGATGCCCATGCCGTAACAGATGATGACGTTCGAGGCGTTCACGTAAATCCGGGCAGCGCTCTCAATCGCCTCCTTTGTCAGCCCGCTGACGGAACAGATGGTGTCCCAGGAGGTAGCGTCGATGTCAGCGCGCAGTGCGTCGAGACCGTCGGTGTGTTCCTCGATGAAGGTTCGGTCGAGCACACCGGCGCCACCCGCCTTATGGTGTTCCGCATCCAGTTCGAACACCGCCTTCATGATGCCCTTGAGGGCTGCGAGATCGCCGCCTGTGCGCAGCTGATGGTAAGCGGAGGCGATGGGCGTCGAGGAGAGCGTCGCCATTTCGATCGGGTCCTGTGGCGCGGCGAAGCGTTCCAGCGCCCGTTCCTTCAGCGGATTGAAGACCACGATCGGCACGCCGCGTTTTGCGGCATTGTGCAGCGTCGTCATCATGCGCGGATGGTTGGTGCCGGGATTGTGGCCGAAGCTGAAGATCGCATCGGCATGATCGAAATCCTCCAGCGTCACCGTGCCTTTGCCGACGCCGATGGATTTCGGAAGGCCGACGCTGGTGGCCTCGTGGCACATGTTGGAACAATCAGGAAAATTGTTCGTCCCATAGGCGCGCACGAAAAGCTGATAGAGAAAGGCGGCCTCGTTGGACGCCCGGCCGGATGTATAAAATTCCGCCTTGTCGGGGTTGTCGAGCTTGTTGAGTTCCTGCGCGATCAGATTGAAGGCGTCGTCCCACGCGATTGGCTCATAGCGATCGCTTTCGGCATTGTAGTGCAGGGGAAGGGTCAGCCGGCCGGCATCCTCCAGCTTGTGATCCGTCCATTGCCACAGTTCGGAAACCGTATGCTGGGCGAAAAATTCGGGTCCGGATCGTTTCGCCGTCGATTCCCAGGTGATGGCCTTGGCGCCGTTTTCGCAGAACTCGAAGGATGATGTGTGTTTGGGATCGGGCCAGGCGCAGCCGGGGCAGTCGAAACCCTCGGGCTGATTTGCCTTGAGCAGCGTCATCGTGCCCTGCGCGACGATCTGCTGGTGCGCGAGCGTTTTCGCAACGGCTTTCAATGCATCCCAGCCGCCGGCTGGGTGATCGTATCTTTCAATACCTTCCGGCCGTTCTTCCGCCATGTTGGAATTCCTTCGATTTTGCAGATTGACGATTGTCGTGCCCGCTGAGGCTAACGCAACGGCGAAAGAGTAAACATAATACTCAGGCATAGGTTGCCTGCACGCCTGAGGCCGAAGCGAAAAAAAAGGCCGCCTCCTGCGGCGGGGGCGGCCTTGGCGGATCGGAGGAGATCCGCGGCTCCGGGGGAGGGGGACACCGGAGACGATGGCTTCTGCGAGCCAATCGCCCTGGGGCGGGGCGACAGGCGAAAACTATCCCGGGTCCGAAATTGCCGAAACTACACTTAGGTATCGGGTGGACTGTACCAGCAGCCGATTTCTCCCGAGCCATCCTTCTTTCTATCCTCGGTGCCGATCAGACAGCCGCAACAGGGGCGCTCAACAACGGGCGGTCGATTGCAAAAGGAGAACGATCATGGACACGACCACAGCCGCCAAAAACCGCAAGCTTCCACTCGCAACGCCGACCGACCTCGGTGCTGAAGCGAGCCGCGACATCGCCGCTGCGCTGACCGCGCTGCTTGCGGATGTCTTTACGCTCTACATCAAGACCAAGAATTTCCACTGGCATGTTTCCGGTCCGCATTTCCGTGATTATCACACGCTGCTGGACGAACAGGGCGCCCAGATCTTTGCGATGACCGACGACATTGCCGAAAGGGCGCGCAAGATCGGCGGCACCACCATCCGCTCCATCGGTCATATCGGCCGCCTCCAGCGTCTGCTTGATAATGACGCCGACTTCGTCACGCCGGAGGACATGCTCGCCGAACTGCGCGAGGACAACAGGCAGCTCACCGCCATCCTGCGGCAAACGCACAGCCTCACTTCCGACCTCAACGACCACGCCACCACCAGCCTGATCGAAAACTGGATCGACGAGACCGAGCGTCGAACCTGGTTCCTGTTTGAAACCACCCGCCGCGCCCGCTGAAACCAGGCAGGAAACCGAAATGACCGACAATCCCATCGAGCTGGCGCTTTCGAGACGGCATGTCCTGCTGGCCGGCGCCGCGCTTTCCACTGCGATGGCCATGCCATCAACAGCCTTTTCAAAATCCATCCCATCCCGCAGCGAAGGAAAATTTCCAATGACCGAATCATTCGTAAAGACCAAGGACGGCGTCGATATCTATTTCAAGGACTGGGGTCCGAAGGATGCCCAGCCGATCGTTTTCCATCACGGCTGGCCTTTGTCCTCCGACGACTGGGACGCGCAGATGCTGTTCTTCGCCCAGAACGGTTACCGCGTCGTGGCCCATGACCGTCGCGGCCACGGCCGTTCCCAGCAGGTGAGCGACGGCCACGACATGGATCATTATGCCGCCGACGCATCCGCCGTTGCCGAACATCTCGATCTCAGAAACGCGGTTCACATCGGCCACTCGACCGGCGGCGGTGAGGTCGCGCGGTACGTCGCCAAATTCGGCGAACCGCAGGGCCGCGTTGCCAAGGCCGTGCTCGTCTCCGCCGTTCCGCCGCTGATGCTGAAGACGCCTTCCAATCCCGGCGGCCTGCCGATCGAAGTCTTCGACAGCTTCCGCAAGGGCGTGGCCGAAAACCGCGCCCAGTTCTTCCTCGACGTGCCGACCGGTCCGTTCTACGGCTTTAACCGGCCCGATGCCAAAGTCTATCCCGGTGTCGTCCAGAACTGGTGGCGTCAGGGCATGATGGGTAGCGCCAAGGCCCATTATGACGGCGTCAAGGCCTTCTCGGAAACCGATCAGACGGAAGACCTGAAGGCAATCACGGTGCCGACGCTCGTTCTCCACGGTGATGACGACCAGGTCGTGCCGATCGCGGATTCCGCCGAATTGTCGGTCAAACTGCTGAAGAATGGTACGCTGAAGGTGTATAAGGGGTATCCGCACGGCATGCTGACCACCCATGCCGATGTCATCAATCCGGATCTGCTGGCCTTTGTGAAGAGCTGATCACCTGAAACGGCCGCCGCCGGAAAAAGCGGATGGCGGCCAATTTTTCGCGCGGAAGGAGATTCCGATGCCGTTCAAACCATCTTATGAAGACCTCGCCCTTCGTGACGGCATCGCAAGCCTGCCCGAAATGGAGGATATTCAGCTGGAGCTTCCCCTGTCCCGGCAAGCCGAGGCGGAAGAGCGGCTCGATGCGAAGCCGGATCCATCGAGCGACGAAACGAAATTTCAGGACTGATCGATGCGATCGCCGTCCTTGACGGTAGCTTATTGTATCAGCAACCAGTCAGGCTACATCGAGGTACCGTTTTCGGTTTCGGTGGAAAACTCTCGACACAACGCTCCTCCATCAAGTGGCGCAATATCGTATTCATGATGGAGATCCGAGATGACCAACGCAGTGTCGCTTCTGTCGATCCGAAGGATTTTGAATGAGTTCTGCGAAGAGAACCGCCTGCCGATCGGCTGCTCGACAGCCGTCGACGCCGCAAAATACCTGATGAGGATCGCCTCCACGGAGGCCGTGTCCGGATCAATGCTGCGATCTGCGCTGGATCAGTGGATGGCGGAACGCGTCCCGGTTGCGGCCTGAAATCTCCTGGCCTCAGATATGGAAAAAGCCGTTCCTCGACTGGTGTCGAGCGACGGCTTTTTTGGTGCAGAAACGCCCAAGCGTTAAATCGGACAGCAAGACGAGGATGTGGTGAAGCGCGGTCCGGGAACCGCGCCTCCAGAATGACGTCTCTCAGCGCAGTTTTCTGAAAGCGTCACGAAGCTCTCTTGAGAAAATCCCGGGCTGCTCCCAGGCGGCGAAATGTCCGCCATGATCGACCTGATGATAATAGGTTAGCGATGGATAGGCCTGCCTGCTCCAGCTCTCCGGCGCCCGGTAGATTTCCTTCGGGAAAACGGTGATGCCGACGGGGATCTTGATGTCCCTGGTCTTCTGGGCGTCCGCGCTGAAGTTGTTGTTGTTGTTTTCCCAATAGAAACGCGCGCCGGACGCGCCGCTGTTGGTCAACCAGTAGAGCGTGATATCGTTGAGCATTTCATCCCTGGAAAGCACGCTTTCGGGCTCGCCATTGCTGTCGCTCCATTGCGCGAATTTCTCGTAGATGAAGGATGCAAGACCGACAGGTGAATCCGACAAGGAATAGCCGATCGTCTGCGGTCTTGTGACCATCATTGCGCCATAGGCAGCGTTCCTGCCGAAAAACTCTTTGAGCGAGTCATAGGCATTTCGTTCCGGCGCAGACAGGTCCGCAGGGGCCGGATCACCGCTGTTGATGCCCTTCATCAGCGCACCGGGAACGGTGGCCGGCATATTGAGATGAATGCCGAGCAGACCCTTTGGCGCCTGCCGGGCAAGCGCATCGGAAATGACCGAACCATGATCGCCGCCCTGGGAAACATAGCGCGTGTAGCCGAGGCGCTTCACAAGGGTGTCCCAGGCGCGTGCAACACGGTCTGGTCCCCAGCCCAGATCGGTCGGATGGCCTGAAAAACCATAGCCGGGGATGGAGGGAATGATCACGTCGAACGCGTCTTCGGCTTTGCCGCCATAAGCGGTCGGGTCCGTCAACGGGCCGATGACTTTTGTAAACTCGAAGATTGAACCCGGCCAGCCGTGGGTGAGGATGACAGGCAAGGCGTTGGGATGGCGTGAGCGGACATGAATGAAGTGGATGTCGACGCCGTCGATCGTGGTGATGAACTGCGGCAAGGCGTTGAGTTCTTTCTCGGCATTTCGCCAGTCATAGTCGCTGCCCCAGTATCGGATGAGATTCTGAACCCGCGCCAGCTGGATGCCCTGGGAAATATCGCCAACGGTTTCCATATCCGGCCAGCGCGCATTCCTGATCCTCGCCTTGAGGTCGTCAATCTGCGACTGATCGACATGAACCTGGAACGGCCGAATGCTGTCGTCGGCAGAGGTGGTTTCGGATTGGGGTGGTTTGACAGTCTCAACTGCCAAGGCAGGGGTGAAGGCCATCAACACGGCCATTGCAGACCCAAGGACAATCGCCGTGTTGTGTCCGCCTTTTGCAGGGTGAAGGACGTCGGTCATATTTCTCTCCATATCGGTGTGTTCCGCGACCATTTCGCGTCCGAAACAGGTAGATGTTGATCGTATCCCGGCTGTTTCTTTCGACCTGCTGTTGCGTCACCAAACGTCGGTTTTCGCACGGCTGACACTTCTGGATACAAAGTCGGCCTGAAGCAGAACGGGAGTGCGCCGGGATCGGCGCTGCAGACTTCTCGCGTTACGGGGTGAGAACGGCTCGCGGTTCGAGCATGCCGTCGAGACCGAAGGCACCAATCTCCCTGCCGATACCGGATTGCTTGAAACCGCCGAAGGGCGCGCGAGGATCATGCGGTGCGCCGTTGATGACGACGCGGCCGGCCATAAGCCTTGCGGCGATGCGTTCGGCACGTCTGAGGTCGGATCCAAGCACATAGGCCTGCAATCCGTAGTCGCTATCATTGGCGATTTCGACGGCCTCATCTTCGTCTTCATAGGCGAGAAGACACAGGACGGGACCAAAGATTTCTTCGCGGGCGATGCGCATTTCGTTCGTGACATCTGCGAAGATTGTCGGGCGGGCGAACCATCCTTTTTCAATCCCGGCCGGTCGTCCGGTTCCGCCTGTCAGCAGGGTTGCTCCTTCTTCGACACCAAGCCGGATGTAAGTCTGAATCCTCTCCCACTGGGCAAGGCTGGCGAGAGGGCCTACCCGAACCTCCGGATCACGGGGATCGCCAACTTTGAATTTTTCAGCCGCCATCCTCAACCGCTCGGCAATCTCGGGGAGACGGGACCGCGGAGCCAGGATGCGGGTACCCGCGACGCAGGCCTGGCCGCTGTTCGCAAAGCCCGACATCAGGGCGACAGGTATGGCCTTGTCGAGGTCGGCATCCGGCAGGATAATGGTGGGTGCTTTTCCTCCCAGCTCCAGAACCACTCTTTTCATGCCGTCGATAGCCGCGCGTTGAATGATCTTTGCAGCTTGGGTGGAACCGGTGAAGCTGATGGTCGCAACGTCGGGATCCTGCGTCAGCGCCGCACCGACCACCGGACCCGTGCCGTTGACAATGTTGAAAACCCCTGCCGGCAGGCCGGCCCGATGCAGCCTTCTCACCAGAATATCCGTCTGAAACGCACTCTGTTCGGCCGGTTTGATGACGAGGGACGAGCCTGAACCGATTGCATGCGCAAGCTTGGTGGCGATAAAACCGAAATTGCTGTTCCAGGGCGTGATGGCGGTGAGAACGCCGCGCGGCAGCATCGTGACCGTGCTTTTGCCCACGACCCGGTCAAAGTCGTAGTTCGCCACGGTCTCAGCCATAACATCAAAAATCGACGCTGCGTTTTGAACGGAGAAAGCCGTGAAATAAGCGGGCGCGCCGTATTCTTCGGTCATTACCTGCGTGAGCTCATCCGGTCGCTCTGCGATCGTATCGCGCAGGCTGCGCAGCATATCGATACGCTGCGCCTTGGTGGATGTTGCCATGGCGGGAAAAGCGCGTTTCGCGGCTTCCACTGCGGCCCTTGCATCATCGGCGTTGCCAAGCCGGACATCGCCGATTTTTTCTTCCGTTGCCGGATTGAAAAGGTCCAGCCGTTCATTGCCGTCTGGCACCACAAATTTACCGTCGACATAGATGTGTTCAATTGATCGCATTGATCTGGCCTCGTTTAAGATGGTTGGAAATCCCGCTCGTCTGGCCGCCGTGGAACGCGCTGGAAGCGCGCCGCATGGGGCGCAGGCAGGCTTCCTTGAGTTGATCAGAGGGATGGCAGGAAGAAGTGGAAACGCGAAAACGGTTGCGGCGGGCGCCGAGCCGTTCCCGTGTGGTCACATCGATGAGACCGCGCCCAGAAGTCCTGCAAGCGGCGAGGGCTCGTCGGATGTTGCATCATATACGCACGGTGCTGCGAATATCGCCGCAAACACGATGGCGATGACAAGCGCACGGGCGGAAACAATCGGCTTAAGCGAGCTTGAGCGTAACATCGATGTTCCCCCTGGTTGCCTTCGAATAGGGGCAGATCTGGTGGGCATCCTCGATGATCGCCTGTGCCACGGCACGATCGATCCCAGGCAGGCTGACCGAGAGGCGAGCCTGCAGAAAGAACTCGCCGCCCGTCGTGCCGAGGTCGACTTCCGCATCGACGGCGGTGTCGGCTGGAAGCCGGAGCTGGCGTTTCCCCGCCGCCTTTGTCATGGCGCCGATGAAACATGCCGACCAGCCGGCCGCAAAAAGCTGTTCGGGATTCGTGCCCGGCTTTCCGCTGCCCGGAGGCGAGAGCTTGATGCCCAGCGCGCCATCATCGCTTTGGGCCGATCCGTCACGCCCGCCGGTCGTGTGGGTCTTGCCGGTATAAAGAACAGTCTCGATCGTGGTCATGGGAGGCTCCTTTCATTTGCCGCTGCTGCGGCGTTTCGTGATAGGAGCTTTGTGATGGATCAGCGTATCCGGCATGTTTCCGGAAACTGCGAAACTGTATCGAAAAGTATCGGCGCTTTGGCACCGGTTATCGCCGACCCGCATCCCTGTCAGGGAAAGGCCACCTCGGCCGCAAGCCCGCCGCCCTGCCTGTTATAGAGGCGAACCGAGCCGCCGATCGTTCCGGCGAGCTGCTGCGCGATCGCCAGTCCGAGACCTGTTCCGCCCGTGTCGCGGTTTCTCGATGTTTCAATCCGGAAGAAGGGCTGCATGGCATTTTGCAGCATCTCGTCAGGGATGCCCGGCCCCCGATCGAGCACCGTGATGATCACGGTGCCTTCAGGACGCCGGTCCACTTTAATTTCGGCGCTGCCGGCGAATTTGAGGGCGTTATCTATGAAGTTCGTCAGGATTCTTCGCAATGCATGTGGCTTTGTCGACGCTGTGCCGCGCACCATGCCGGCAACCGTGACGGCTTTGCCGGTATCCTGATAGTCGTAGGCGATGCTGTCGATGAAAGAGGCCAGATCGATACGGGAGGATTTCTCGCCATTGCCGTGAGCGCTGCGTGCGTAAGCGATCCCATCCTGCACCAGACGTTCGATTTCACGCAGGTCGCTGACCAGCTTTTCCTTTTCCGGCGTATCGTCTGCCATGTCGGCGCGCAACCGCATCCGGGTGATGGGCGTCTGCAGGTCGTGCGAAATCGCCGCAAGAATCTGGACGCGCTCCTCGAGATATTGCGCGACGCGATCACGCATGGCGTTGAACGCGCGGGCGGCGTGGGCAACTTCGCTTGGGCCGCTCTCACTCATCGGCAACCCCTTTTCCCCCGGATCCAGCGCTTCGGCTGCCGCAGCAAGCGCGCTGAGCGGTCTGGTCGTCTGTCGCACCGCAAACCAGGTGCAGAGGAGGAGAAGCGCCATCTGCGCGGCGAAGACATATGGCAGCCACTCCGCCAGGGGCATCACGCCGCGCGGTGTCACGTCGATTGTCAACGGCGAGCCGTCCGACAGCGTCAGATGCGCCTGAAGCCGCTTGCCGTCGCCGGGAATGGATTCGACCTTGACGGGAAAACGGTGTCCCGCGGCCTCCTCGATCCTCTGCGCAATTTCAGCGCCGCGGCCGGTCATGTCGGAAACGCCGGGAAGACCGGGGCCGAGGACGAGTTGATAATTGCTGCGGCTCAGGCGATGGACCCATTGCGCCCGCTCTTCCGCAGGCAGGCGGTCGATGATGGCGATCGATACCGCCAGATCCTGCTCCAGAGTGCCGAGCATGACCGCTTTTGCCGACATGTATCGCTCGGCAAAGAGGATGCTGAACGACAGGCTGTAGGCGATGGCGAGACCGGCAAACAGGATGAGGAAAAGTCTGGACCGCAACGAGCGCGGCCACCAGCCGGTGAGCAGGCGCGAGCCGTTCATATCATCGGCTCCGAAATCTCCACGGGCACCGCAAAGACATAACCTTCCGCCCGCACCGTCTTGATATAGACGGGTTCGCGCGCGTCATCCCCCAGCCGCTGGCGCACGCGGCTCACGAGAAGATCGATCGACCGGTCGAAAAGCTCGGCGTCGCGTCCCTGGGTGAGATTTAACAGCTGGTCCCGGTTGAGGACGCGCTGGGGATGATCGATGAAGACCCTGAGAAGCCGGTATTCAGCCCCGCTCAAGGCAACGGTCGTGCCCTCCCTGTCGAGCAGGTGACGGCCCACCGTGTCGAGGCGCCAGTCACCAAAGGTCAGGAGCTGCCCGGCCTCGCTGATCTGCAGATTGGGAGGCAGCATCCGCGTGCGGCGCAGGATGGCCTTGATCCGCGCAAGAAGCTCGCGGGCAGCGAAGGGCTTCGACAGATAGTCGTCGGCTCCCATTTCGAGCCCGATAATGCGATCCATCTCGTCATCGCGGGCGGTCAGCATCAAGACCGGCGTGGCTTTGTGTTTCCCCGCCCGCAGCTCACGGCATAGGACCAGCCCGTCATCGCCTGGCATCATCACGTCGAGCACGATGAGATCGACGGTATTACCGTCGAGAAAACTTCTCATCTGCCGTCCATCGGCCGCCACGCTCGTACGCAGGCCGTTCTTCTTCAGGTAGCTGGAGACCAGCTCCCGGATTTCCCTGTCGTCGTCCACGACGAGAATATGGTCGATATGTTCCATTGGATGCCTTCGTCGTCCGGACGGTTCGAGTGGCCCGCTACCGCGTCCCCTGCGTCACCTGCAGTAAGACAACGGTTCGCGGGCTTCGGCAAGTTTAAAGCTTTGCGACGTCCAGAACAGCCCTGGCAAAAGCCTCGGGCGCTTCCTGCGGCAGGTTGTGGCCGATGCCGCCGCTGATGTTGCGATGCTGGTACTTGCCGGAAAACTTCGATGCATAGGCGGAAGGGTCCGGATGCGGCGCGCCGTTCGCGTCGCCTTCCAGCGTTATCGTCGGCACGGTGATGACGGGAAGTTTCGCAAGCTTACGCTCGTAATCATCGTACTTGGCTTCCCCGTCGGCCAGTGCAAGCCGCCAGCGGTAGTTATGGATGGTGATGGCCACATGGTCGGGATTGTCGAATGCGGGGGCCGAACGATTGAAGGTCTCGTCGCTGAATTTCCAGGTCGGAGATGCCGTCTGCCAGATCAGGCGCACGAAGTCGCGGGTGTTGGCGGCATAGCCCGCACGGCCGCGTTCCGTCGCGAAATAGAACTGATACCACCAGGAGAGTTCCGCCTTGGGCGGCAGCGGCTTCCTGTTGATCTCCTGGCTGCCGATGAGATAGCCGCTGACCGACACGAGCCCCGTGCAACGCTCGGGCCAGAGCGCGGCCATGATGTCGGCGGTGCGAGCGCCCCAGTCATAACCGGCCACGACGGCCTGCTTGACGCCGAGTGCGTCGAGAAAGGCAATCATGTCGACCGCAAGCGCCGCCTGCTGTCCGTTGCGTGCCGTGTCGTCCGAGAGAAAACGGGTCGTGCCATATCCGCGCAGATAGGGGATGAGTACCCGATATCCAGCCGATGCAAGGATGGGCGCGACATCGACATAGCTGTAGATGTCATAGGGCCATCCGTGCAGCAGCAGCACGACCGGGCCGTCTGCGGGGCCAGCTTCTGCGTAACCGACGCTGAGCACACCCGCTTCAACCTGCTTAAGGGCGCCAAAGGAGGTCGCTCCGTCGCGTCCGGTTGACGGCTGAGGCGCAGGCGCTTCGCCCTTGGCATGAGCAAGGCCTGTGGCCCCGAATTCGACGGCGGCAACCGTCATTGCGGCAATGCCGAAGAAGCGGCGGCGCTGGAAATTGATCTCGGAATTCATTGCTGTCTCTCCTGTCCATGTTGGATGCCGGGCAGGTAACGCGGTGCGTGTATCCTCGATGTGTCCCGAGGGGGACGAATGTGAATGGTTTTGTAGCAGGGTGCATTCCGGATACAGACTGATACAATCGGTCCGCCCTCCGGACGCAATCAGCCGCCCCGGGGTCTGGGGCGGCTGTGTCGGACTTCGAGGCGGGCGCGGTTTATTTCGCGGATTGCCGGGCGGCCTGTTCGATGACGTCTGCGACCTTTTCGGGCTGGGAGGCGAAGACCGCGTGGCTTGCCGCGATCTCGGTCACCACACTGCCGGCGCGTCTCGCCATGTCGCGCTCGAGATCGGGATTGATCGACCGGTCCTGCGTTGCGACAATCGACCAGCTTTTCCTGGTTTTCCAGGCGGGTTCGCCGGCTTTGGCGGCAAAGGCGGCCTTGGCGGCGAAGAGCTGACTTCTGGCCATGAAGGCCGCGTCCTCACGCGGCAGGTCGCCGGCGAAATCTTGTCCAAAGGCGGCGGGATCGAGATAGAGGAACGCGCCATCCTTCGTCGGCTTGATGCCGTTGCCGGCCGGCGGTTTCGAGCCGGCGAGGTCGAGAAGGCTTTCTCCCTTCTCCGGCTGGAAGGCGGCGACATAGACCAGCCCGGCCACATCCGGCCGGTTGCCCGCTTCCGAGATCACCATGCCGCTGTAGCTGTGCCCGACAAGCAGGCTGGGGCCCTGCTGGAGATCGAGGACACGGTTGGTGGCCGCCACGTCATCGGCAAGAGAGGTGATGGGCTCCTGCACGATCGTGACGTTGAAACCACGGCTTTCAAGGATGTCTGTCGCCCTGCGCCAGGCCGAACCGTCGGCCAGCGCGCCATGGACGATGACGATATTCTTCACCTCTGCCGCCTGTGCGGCAAAAGCGATCAGCGCGGTTGCGACGGCAAGCGCGAATTTTGGCATGAGACGACGGTGCATCATGTTTCTCCTTTGGTTTTGATGGGAACGGGACGAAAATCCGGGTCAGCCGAACGTGAAGGCATAGGCCTGCACGCCGGGATCGAGGAAGCGGATGGCAAAGGTTCTCGCTTTGACGGTGCCGGACTGGCGGACGAGCTGGTAAAGACGGGTTGAGGTAACAACGCCATTGCCCTCGGCATCCGTGTCGGCGCCATGATCCGCACCCGGCGGATGCCCGTCGATGGTGACCTGGAAACGAACCGGTTTTCCGGCGGCGTCCGGCCCAAGGACCAGATGCAGGTCACGGGCGCTGAAGCGATAGGTGATGCCGCCATCAGCCGCATCAAGTGTCGCCGCCTCCGCGCCAACCGTCCAGTTGCCGGAAAGTCCCCATTCGTTGAGGGAAAGCGTCGCGACGGAATAGTCGCGCGGCGTGTCTTCGCGCATCGCCTCGTTCGAAGCGAAGCTTCGAGCCTGCCGGTAGCCTATATAGGTTTCGCCCGAGCGCATGTGCCCGATATCCGCACCGGCTTCGGCTCCTGTCGCCTCCGGGCTCACCGGCGCGCTGGCGGAGGCGCTGCTGCCGGCCTCGCGCAGCAGGTCCTGGATCGCCTCTTCGGTCTGCCGGTAGTTGCCCTCGCCGAAATGGTGGTAGCGAATCTGGCCCCTGGCATCGATCAGGTAATGCGCCGGCCAATAGCTGTTATCAAAGGCGCGCCAGATCTTGTAATCATTGTCGATTGCCACCGGGTAATCGATCTTGAAGCCGGTGACGGCCTGGCGGACATTGTCGGTCTTCTTTTCAAAGGCGAATTCGGGGGCGTGAACGCCGATGACGACGAGGCCCTGATCCCGGTATTTGTCCGCCCAGGCCCGCACATAGGGAATGGTGCGGATGCAGTTGATGCAGGAATAGGTCCAGAAGTCGATGAGGACGACCTTGCCACGCAATTGCTCGCGCGTGAGCGGCGGGGAATTCAGCCACTCCACGGCGCCGTCGAGGGATGGGGCCTTGCCCTCAACCGGCAGCTCCGACCGGGCGGCGGCAGCGCTGACGCCCGCCGCCGCCACTTCAGGCGCTTTGGCGGTGTGGAGCCGGTCGAGCACCTGCTGTTCGAAGGATGCCGTGCTCGCATAGGAAATCTGCGACAGGAAACCCGTATCCAGCCCGAGCGCGATGACCGCGACGCCGGCAAGCACCGCCGCGCCAAGCACCTGGCGGATCCGCTCGCTGAAACCCAGAGACCGCTTCATGGCCGAAAATACCCTGCCGCCGACGAGGATGGCGACGGCAAGGGAGGTCGCGGCCCCGGCGGCATAGGCGGCAAGCAGCAGGCTGGTTTCCAGATTGGCCCCCTTCAGGGCCGCCCCCGTCAGCACGAGCCCGAGGATAGGTCCGGCGCAGGGCGCCCATAAAAGGCCGGTGGCGATGCCGAGTAACAGCGAGCCCGCGACCGTCGGCATCGCCCCGGGTTTGCCGGCGGCATTGGCGAGCCGGTTACCGAGTTCGACGACCGGGCGCGTGATGATGCTGGCCGCACGGGGCGAGACCAGCCCCACGCCGAAGACCGCAAGCAGCGCAAGAGCCGCGAGCCGGCCATATTCATTGGCGCTGATTGCCCAGCTGCCGCCCACCGCCGCCAGCGTCGCGACGGCGCAAAAGGTTGCCGCCATTCCCGCAAGCAGGGGCAGCGTGCTGCGCAGAAACGGTTGCCCGGCCCGCGCAAAAACGAAGGGAAGGATGGGCAGGATACAGGGGCTGAGAATTGTCAGCGCCCCTCCAAGATAGGCAATGACCAGAAACGTCATCATCTTTTCCTTTCAGGCAGGAGTTCTGGGCTCCGGTCGGCGAAGGCGACCCGGCGATGGCGCCAATTTCCCGGCCTCACGTATCCCTGATGTGTCGGGGTTTCGGTGAATTTGTATTCGAGTGTAAAAGCCGCCTCCGGCGCGCGGCCGTAAAAGCCAAACTGCATGCCCCCGTCATTCGTCACGGCGCATAGCGCGTGAAGACGAAATCATGGTCCTTGACGTTGCCCTCATGGCAGGAGAGACAGGTCTCATGCTGTGCGGCGTCCACCGGCTTGCCGTTCACAAACCGCCCGAAGCCCCAGCCATGGCTGCCGGCATATTTCCTGGAGTCTTTCACCATCACCTGCACCGTGGTTGCCGCTCCCGGCACCGTGGCCGGCGGAAACTCAGCGGATTGCTGCCGCTTATAGGCAAGCTTCACCAGTATCGAGCCGTCGGGAAAGGGCAGGTTTCCGCTCTTATAGGCGTTGACGGCGATATCATTTGCCAGAACAGCGCGAAGCTCGTCCAGCGGCGGCGCTTCCTGCGCGGGCGCGATGAACTTCCAGTCACGATATCCTTCGGGAAGCGTGACACCATAGATGGGAGAGGCGTTTTCCGGCGGCGTGTCCGCGAAACTCGAATAAGCGGCCCCAAAACCTGCTCCCGCAACCGAGAGAGCGACGGCAAAGAAAATCTGGCTCTTCATGAAACATCCTGCCTGATCCGAAAAAGATCAGGCAATGATCTGCGCCGCATCCGGCATGTTTCATGAAACCGGCATTTATGTATCAGATCGTAGCAGGGGCTGCGCCATCACGCCTGTGGCGGGATCAGCTTTCCCGCGACGCGTTCTTCATCGTTCCGCCGCTGGCGACAGCAAACCAGCGTCGCCGGCCAAGAAACATTCCCGAAGCGGCGGCGTGCAGATACGCAGGAACGACGGGGTGATACCGGAAGCCGGTAACGGGGAGCGTTAAAAACATGCGTGCTGGCGTCAGGCAACGCCAGCACAATTGCGCGCAATCAGATGCCTTGCCTCCAAGGTGTTACGAGGAGGAAAAGGCAACGGTCAGTCAGGACGCTGCAGCAGGGCCAGAGCCACCGTGGATGCAGCCAGTATCGCGGTCAGCGCCAACGGAGCAGTAGCGCCGTAGGAATCGACGATATAGCCGCCAAAAACCGCACCGATACTGATGGCCACCTGAAAGGAAACGACCATCAGGCTGCCTGCTGCCTCGAGAGCATCGGGTGCGCCGCGGGAAAGGTTGGTCGGCAGCACCACAGGCGCCATGCCGAAGGCAAGGCCCCAAAGGGCGACGAGAGCAAATGCGGCGCCGGTATGAACACCCCAGATAACGAGGGCGATCGTCGCAAATGCCATCAGGGCGGCGGTGACGATGAGTGCGAGGCGGATACTGGTGTCAGCCATCCGGCCCCCCAGCACATTGCCGATCACCGAAGCGACGCCAAAGCCGAGCAGGGCGAGGGCAATCGGCGTGGTCTTAAGCAGCGTCACCTGTTCGAGGAAGGGACGCACATAGACCGAACCGGCAAAATGCCCCGTCATCAGCAACAGGATTGCCAGCATCCCCAGCTGAACGCTGCGCCGCCGCGTCAGCCGGAAAACGTCGGAAAGACTGTTGCTTGTACTTGCCGGCAGCGATGGCAGGCTGAGGATCTGCAGCAGCATGGCAATTATGGCGAGCCCCGCCGTCATAGACATGGCGATGCGCCATCCCAGCCAGTCGCTGATCAAGGCGCCCATTGAAGGGGCCGCAATGGTGGCAAGCGAAACGCCGAGGGTGACGATAGCCATGCCGCGCCCGGTCGAATTCGCGCCAACGAGCCGCGCCACAACCGCAACCGAAAGCGCCCAGAAACCGCTGAGCGCGATCCCCAGTCCCGCCCGGCCCACCAACAATAGCCAGAAATCGGCAGCAACTGATGCGAGAATGTTGGAGCCGATCGCCAGCGCGCTAAGCCCGACAAGCACGGTCTTGCGGTTTAGTTTGCCGATGAGAACATTGCTCAGCAAAGCCGTCACGGCGCCCACGGAAGCTGTCGCCGTCACAACCTGCCCGGCTGTACCCTCGGTAATGCCGAGATCGCGCGCCATGGGCGTCAACAATCCCGCTGGCAAAAACTCGGCCGATACCAGCGCAAAACTGGTGGCCGCCATCGAAAGAACCGCAAACCAGGTCGCAGCTGCCCACGCGGGTTCCTCGGTGGCCT
>Ga0099826_10000250_pt1 | contig 23674 bp, 14 predicted proteins | sample Mtrugardesep15_FD_76830 | JGI IMG/M metagenome (GOLD analysis project Ga0099826, IMG submission 76830) | Root nodule microbial communities of legume samples collected from California, USA - M. trunc garden sep15 | ecosystem: Host-associated > Plants > Roots > Nodule | place: USA: California... | reverse complement strand
TTTTATTTAAAATGTCTTGTCAAAATGATTGTATCAATATATTTTACGAAATATGAGATAATTTAAAATAATATGATGTATAAAATTAATGATATTAGTTGCCAATTAATCTAGTAACATATGGTAAAAAAAATATTTTTTTGAAAAAAAAAATACATTTTAATTAGATTAATTGAGGGGACCATGACCTAATTATACTTGATAAAACATTTTAATATACTACAGCTTTAAGGTATAAAAAAAATTATTGATAATTTGGGGGACCATGGCCACCATTGACCCCAATACTTCCGCCACTGTTTCTCGCTTCAGGCATTTCTTGTGAACTAAACTAAGTGGGTTTTAATCAAAATTTCCGATTCAAAAAATAAATAAATAGTTTTTCGTGATTATCTCCAAACACCTTTTCAGCTAGTATAATAAAAAAAAATGGTTCCATGAATCCTCATTATGAAAACTTTGCTAATAAGAACGAGTTTAATGTGTAAAATAGATCTTATAAGAATTATTTCTGCATCAAACTTTCACTTCTTCCTTATTGCTTCATCAATGTTTACAAAATGACCATAATTAAAAGGAACCCGTAAGATTTAACTCACATTGACCTTTTAAAAATATATAATAAAAAAATAAAAGCATTTTCAAATAAAATATGTTAAATTAATATAAACTTGAATTATTATTAATTATTAAAGACTACTACAAGAATGACCTTGTTTTTTTTCTTTTTCGATTCAACAATAACCTTGATTATTATCGACAAGGAAGGTACTATGTAATACATGATGAATGGTTTTTGCTTTTTTCACCGTTTGTTTAACCTAGTACCAAATAGAACTAACGTTGTTAAGACACGAGACAGCTGGATTACAAGAAGAGAAATTTCCATGTCCACCAACGCAAATTACACCTGCTTGCTTTCCATCCACACGTGTTATGTTAATATGATCCAGAAGAATGTCTTTGCAACCAATGTTGGTATCACACTTAAGTTCGATTGCATAATCACCAACCGAGGTTCCTCGTACGTTGCTGTAAGTAACACCACTAATTTCCACGCTACTGTCTGCGTTAGGGCTATACTGTTGGTCAATAATCACAGGATTCTTGACTTCATTAAGTATAATATCTTCGTATGTAATGTTCCTCGCATATCCAGATCCTCCCTAATTAATCACAAGATGTTAGACTTTGTTTATATTATATCTATTAGACTTTCAACATGATTCCATATATCCTTACCTTGAATGTCTTGATTCTACCTCCATTTGAAGTTCCAGTGAATGTGCAATTTTGAACACGTACACCTTCTACCGTAGCATATGAATTATCTTTACCGAGGCTACCAACACTGGATTCACCAACCGAGTGAGTTTCAATAATAATTGAACTATAACATACACATATTGTAAAAATTATTAAACTTAAGATATTATTTATCTTAACTAACCTGATCCCGTGGCCTGGTCCACAAAAAATACCGGTTATGGTGATGGCACTTGAGCCATTGTTAATGGCGATGCAATCGTCACCTACAAGTTAATGAAAAATAATTAAAGAAAATTGAGATGAAAATCAAACAAATTTAAGATAGAGTTGAGGTTATGTATTATAATGACCAGTTTCTATGGTTAAATTCATAATGACGATGTTGGTAGATCGTGACATATCAATTCCATCGGTATTTGGACTAGTTGATGGCGCATTTATATGAAGATTGGAGACGGTAGCGTTTATGCATGAATCTATACTTATATGATTCTTTGGACTATTCATGTGAGTCAAGTCGCTAAGGATTAAAGCTTCACAATCAAGGAATCGAAGAGCCTGTATATGCATATTATCAAGTAATCAATGTTATACTTAAATATTTTAATGTAATTAAAATAAGATATCAAATTTAATAGTTAACTGTCATGTTTATCAACTTACAGTTGGCCTAAACTTTTCTTGATTTTTACCACCAAACTTGTCCCACCACGGTTGACCTTGGCCATCAATGTTTCCTTCTCCTTTGACAACAAGGCCACTTATTTTTGAGAATTGGATCCATATTTTCCTTTCTTTCTCTTCTACGAATTTCCAACTTTCAATATCTCTTGGGGCAGTGATATTTCCTTTAAGCTGACAACACAAAAAGTACAACTTTAACATTGTAGTACATATGAAACAAAAGTTTGACCGTTAGGGGAATAAGTGCTAAAAATATCAAACATATTCATCTTAAAAAATGTTTTAACACCAATAATTATATATTAAAAATGAAATTTTAAGGTTTAGTAAAATAATAATAATGCTGCAAATAAGTAATATCTTATTTATTATAAATAAAAAATATAATATTGAAAACGATACGATCTTTGAAGAAAAAAAAGATGCTATAATAAAATGATTTCCTCTCACTAAATTACTTATTATTTTTCTCATTATTTTTTTTAAGGAACTATTTTTCTCATTATGGTAAAAAAGATTATTTTGAAATAGAGAAATTAAGTTACTTTGAAGAAAAAAATCATGTAAAAATGCCATCCATTTAAATTGTAAGCACTAATAAATCACATGAGAAAGTAAATATGATTGACTAATTTACATATTCGTGTATGCATGTAGGAGTACCTCGACTATAATGGTTGTAGATTTGCATGGACCTTTGAACACCAAAGGTTGCAACAAGAATGTTTTTCCTTCGGGTATGGTCATTGTTGGGGTGCCCTCAGCTGTACCACATGTGTCGTTAAATGCTTTTAAAAAAGCCTATAGTAAAATGTCAAATATACAATTTAAAATTGTGTTAGATTTGAGAAATATATAGTTACATAAAAAATATAGTGTGTGTGAAATTAGTTCAAACATACATTTGAATCATCAGTTTGGCCATCCCCGATAGCACCATATGTAAGAACATCAAAGGTAGAACCTGTATTAGACGTTATTCTAGAACACGCGCTACGTGAAGCAATAACAAGCATGAAAAGAACATATAAACCCTTCATATTGTATAAGAAACACCGTACTATGTACTTGTGATGTGAAATGTGGAGAAAAATATTACAATATATATAGGCAGTGTTTAATCAGAAATAATGATATTTATTCCTGTGTGCTTGATTAGTAATATTAAAGAAAATATAAACTATTATTTCCTAACAAAGAATATATTCAACCTTTGACTTTTGGGTATTTGACCAATTATTCTTGTTTCTAAAAAAAAGAATTTACAAAAACTCAATCTTTTGTTTTGGTGAATTTTACGAAGACTCAATATCCCCGGTCAAAAGAAGAATTAAATATCAAATTTTATTTTTGGCAAGGAATTGCAAATAGAATTTTGAAAAAGTTGTAGTTATAACTTTTTTTTCGGTACAAGTTATAACTAATTTATTATAGGTCAAATATTATTTTTGGTCCTTTTCATTTGACATAATTTTTAAGTTAGTCATTTAAGTTTTGAAAGTTTCAATTAGTTCATTTTAATTTGACAGTATTTTCAAGTTAGTCCTTTAAGTTTCAAAAGTTTCAAATATGTCTTTTTAGTTGATAAATTATTTCACCGTTACCCTCATGTTGTCAGTATCCGTTTAACTGATGTTGATGTAGCCGTTAAGTTGTTGACTTGAATCAAAATGATGTTTTTTAAAAGCTCTAGAGTGTCAAAACGTTACTTTTAATGGTCACAAGTGATCATTTATAGTGCTAGAAATGTAGCTATTTACAACAACAAATGTCTTTCTTGCACTATTAAACGACATTTATAGTGCTAGAATGATATTTGTGACCATCAAACGTAACGTTTTGACACCCTAAACCTTTAAAAGGCAACGTTTTGACCCAAGTCAAAAACTTAACGGCTACATCAACATCAATTAATTATTGACAATAGGGGTAACGGTGAAATGGTTTATCAACTAAAATGACATATTTAAAACTTTTGAAACTTAAAGACTAACTTGAGAATTATGCCAAATTAAAAGAATATATTTAAAACTTAAAGGACTAACTTGAAAATTATGTCAAACTAAAAGGACTAAACATGATATTTGGCCTTTATTATAATAAAAATTATTTTTGTAAACATACAACCAAATGAAAAAAAAAACTTATGATTGACATAAAATCTTAACAAACAAAACTTACTTCTAACGCATTCTTAAATCACTTTTGCAAAAGTTTAAACAAAGAGTCATTTCATCAAATTTATGTCATATGTTTTCGATTTTATTTTGAAAGGGCCAAAAACTCCAATTTGTATATGGATTTTTAGAGTACTCCACCTCGGAGGTGGCTGCAACTGTCAAAGTCGGTTTCAATGGTGGTCCGCGGTGATCGGAGATTAGTGGTGGTTGTAGTAGTTATTATTGTCACTTAAAGTAATTGGAGGTAATTTTATAAATGTTTTAAAATTAAGTAAAAAAAAATTACCCAAATTTAGAAACACCTAAAACAACTTGTAGGACATTGAATATCATAGATAGATAGATAGATGATCTCTGGTTGGAATACATTCTTTGCTTAACTTCCTAAAAAAAGTTTCACATGTGGAGGGACTCTAAGTTTCCATATTTGATTCCATTTTTCATCATATTTATAAACATCCTTTATTATAAAAGCTAAACTTACCAAGCTGGCAGTTAGCCCTAATCAATCCAAATTTTCCCTCCTTCACCCACGTTAATTGCTCCCTCATCCACTAACTACCCAACCATTCTTTCAAATCACCCTCCTTAACTCATTAAATGTCATTCTTGCTTTAATACCATGTGCTGCACACTGCTCAAGGAAGGCTAGGTGCATAGGAAAACAAAATTTACTAGATACCAAGGTGGCTTTATGGCTATTGTATGTAAAGTTAATTTTTCATATAAAAAAAGCGTGTGCCGATGAGGAAGTCATTGATTTTGAAAACAAAATATTTTGCTTCCTCTATATGTTATATTTTATCTCGTCCAACACAAGATCACTCTTTGCAGCTTCAACATTTGATCTCTTCTGTAACTCTTCAAAACCATTGGTTTTGAGAACCCAAAATCCTATCATTCTATTCCAAAGATTCTTCTATCAATTTGCATTATGAATACCCATACCAGGTATAATCATTTTCCTCAAAATATTGCTATTCTTCCTTTTTTTTATTTTTTCTTTTTTTTTTTTAAACTAGAAATCTCCTTCTCACTTTATTGTTTTCCCATTCCAATGATCTAAACTTCCCTTTTCATTCCAGTTAGAAAAACATAGTGTGGTACTTCAATCTCTATATCTAATAATCTTTCGACCTCACCATGTTTTTGTTCCTTTTTTCCTCATACTTCTCATTCCTTTTGTATTTTCAATTTTTCTTAATTGATTTGCTCTGCATTCCCTACTTCGAGCTATGCTGATTTCTATTAGTTACAAATTTTATGTTGTTTTGTTAGATCTGAAATCATGATTTTTGTCATTTATGGTTGATGTTATTTTTCATGGTACTGCAGGTTATTGTTGTTATTATTGTTGTTGATATTAATGGTGAAACTGAAGTTCCTTTCTGCCCCAGTAGAGAGGTATGTTAGGCCACTGCTATCTGTTTCTCTTTATTGATTTTACATGAATTTTCTTTTTAACACAATGGTTCTTAAATTTTGTAATTCCAGTTTTTTCAAATTGGGGATCCTTTGATTTTGCGTTTATATTTTGTTTGACAGAAACATAGGAGGAAGGTTCAATCGGCAAGGAATCAAAGGAGTACTATCATAATTCTTAATATGTGATTGTTGAGTATTGTGTGAGGGTGAAGTTGAAGTTATACATAAACACATTCTTTGTATTTCTGCATACTGAAGTTCTTATTTTAAAATGAGAAAGTTTTTAATTTTTTGTAAAGTTGTTATTTTAGGAATGAGGGGGTAAGAAAAATGTGTATCAAATCAAATTAGACATATTTGGAGATGTATTAACTAGGTGCATGTGTTGCACCAAAACTTTAATGAAAATTGACTCAGCAAAAATTAATACCACATTTTCATTAAGTTATATGTGCATTAGTTCCACTACATGTTTTACACTTCCATCAAGTGATCTAACTTGAAATGCATAAAAATATCACCACCACCAGTTCTAAATATACACTATTATTATTAACAAAAACCTTTATTAATGTAATTAACCAACCCTGCAACTAATCTACTTTAAACCACCCAACAATTAATATTATTTGTCTTATTGCCTTATATTGCTATTTGTCTCTACAAAAAGCTTGATCAAGATAAACCATCCAATTAAATTCTTTCATGTATGGATAAAATATGCAAGTCTATGTTGTCCAACACGACCTTGATCACAGTGAACGGTCATTCCAATGATTTTTTTAGTGTAGGACGGTTGGAAGTGGAATGCTTTTATATTTGAGTGTCTTATTACGAATATAATATAAATATCATACATGTTAATAACAATTTAAAGATCATTGGTTGAAAAATAACAGTCTTCATCTATAGCACGGGTTAAGAGTCTAGTTGTATAATGATAGCATCATGTGTACCAAGTCCAACAAAGTTGTATTCATAGGTGATATAAAAGAGAGAGTATGGACTCTAATTAATCAACATCAGATTGAGGGAGTTCCTTTAGCTGCCAACAATGAAAATAATATTTGGATCTGGTCTGGTGTATAAATGATTATCAATTTGTAACATGTAATATATACCGATACAAATCGATACAATTTGGATTTCAAATCAAAACCCATGTTCGATCAACTGTAATACATTTGTTGCTATCAATTGATGTTACACGAATTTATTTTCATCTTCATGTAAAATTTTATTGCCATAATTTTCTTTAGAAAAGTTTTTCTTTCGCATAAATTTGAATAAAATCTAATAAACTTGTAATAAACATGAAAAAAATTATTGGCATAATTTTCTTTGGGAATGTTTTTCTTTCTCATAACCTGATTAAAATCTAATAAACTCGTTACATAGGAATACAATTTTTTTTGAGAGAATATGAATGCATCCTATTTTTATCCTAACAAAATGGCGACCTTACCTATCAAGAAAAACATGAAACAAACACGTCCTATTTTTTTTCCTAATGACAACTATCAAGCAAAAACCATTGACCGGTGAAAATATGGTATTTTGATAGTTTCCTAAGAAAGCAAAACCTAATGAAAACATGGGACATTTGGATTGCAAGAAGAGCATGACCCTTGTACATTATTGCACGATGCAGATGGCTTCTCTCCACCAAGACCAGCTATGTTTATATCTTCAAGTACAATGTTGGTGCAACCAATACGGGCACAATTCAGTTCAATTGCATCCTTCTCATTAACAGTTCCCCTAAAGCCACTGAAAGTAACATCACTCACTTTCACTCCTTTGCTTGCACTATCGCTTACACTTTCTAAAGCGTCGTAGTGTTGATCAATAATTATAGGGTTATTTACTTTAACGAGTGTAATATCTTCGTAAGTTATCTTCCTTGCATACCCGGTTCCCGCCTAATTCAAATAGCACAAAAAAAAAATAGCAATATCGTTTATAATTAAATCACCACGATAAATAATTTAAATAATTATTCAATTAACTAGAATCAAATCATACCGCCCATGTCTTGATTCTAGCACCATTTTCTGTTCCAGTGAAGGTGCTGTGTGACACATGGACCTCTTCTACAATAGCATAATCTCCATTTTTTCCAAGGCTTCCGACACTATATTCACAACACACATCAAAAATAGGTTAGACTTTCACTATATAAGGTTGATGAAATACTAACAAAATGTCAAAATTAAAACAATATAATTATCTCAACAAGACAAACCTGATGCCATGACCAGGTCCACAATTAATTGCAGTTATGTTAATAAATTTGGAACCAGAGTTAATGGCAATGCAATCGTCACCTATAAAAATAAGAAAAATAAAAATGTAAATCACATTAATTGGGAGGAAAAAAAGCCCTGTTTTATTATTAACATGAAAATATAAGGTTAGAGAATAATTTAGAATTGAACCAGTTGAGATGGTTGAATGTTCAATGATGATGTTGGTTGATCTTGAAATATCAATTCCATCAGTATTGGGACTATTCTCTGGTGCAATTATATGAAGATAGGAGATTAAAGCGCCATAGCATTCGGTTATACTTATATGATTTTTTGGGCTGTCGATGTGTGTCAATGGACCAAGTTTTAGATTATCACAACCAATAAATTTAAGAGCCTGCACGTAAACATGTTATATCAAATATTAAACTGATTATACACTTTAATTCCAAGACTCAAAGTGTGTGTTTGTGTACATTTGTCATTATATTATTAGCATTTAAATTTTCATACATGACATGGAATTAACTTACCGTTGGCCTGCCATTGTGATTAGAATTCTTCCACCAGGAAGCACCTTGGCCATCGATTGTTCCTCCACCACTGATAATAAGGCCTTTTATGTGAGAGAAGCTGATCCATGCATCGTCATCATGACTGTCCCATTTCCAGTTTGCACTGCTTTGTGGGGCAGTAATAGTTCCCAATATCTGCCAAACCATTTAATAAACATTATTCAAACAAAATAAATTGCCAATTAAAGAAATAATGGATAAATGCATGAAGACAACAAATTTATATGATTGAAAAAATAGCTTTAGTAAAAAAATGTATATATTATATACACACACATTTTAGTATATAAAAAAAGATACATATAAATATAGAAAGTGAGTTGAATTTCTCCTAGTCATGCATATGTAATTAAATTATTTATTCATTTATAACATACCATAACCTTAACGGATGGAGATTTGCAAGGACCTTGGAATGACGAAGGTTGCAGCATAAATTTTCTGCCTCCAGGTATAGTAAGTGTTGGAATGCCTTGAGTTGAACCACACACATCTTGCCATGCTTTCAAAAAAGCCTTTTTACATAAAAGTTTAAAAATTGTATTAGGTTTGAGAAACTTTGTATCATAAGAAATAGGGATAGCACTTGTGTAAATATAATTGCATGAAGAAAAATTAACTTAGAATAAAAATATACATTTGAATCATCAGTGCTGCCATCACCCTTAGCACCATAATTAACAACATTGAAGGATTTTTGAGCAGATGGTTTGCGATTTACTAATCTAGAGCATGAGATAGGTGAAACAATGAGAAACATTAGATAAAGAACAAACTCGAGCTTCATATTTGAAATAAGAAAAAACCAATATTTCTAAAAACTGTGATTAAATCTAAGTGTTTAACTAGAATGCTCTTTAAGTGAAAGTTAGAGGACTATTTATATAATAATGTAGGAGCAAAAGTGATAGAAGAAAATTGTAGAATTAGCAATAATGGCATTTAACCTATGCAAAACTGTTACAAGGAATTTGCAAATAACCGCAGAATAACCTATGCATTTTCCAGAACTAATGAAGGAATGTTTAAATGCTAAGCACACCGTCCAGTGTCTTTACTACTGCTTAAAAGAATACGAACCGTGGTCTGAATTTATGAGCATAAACACGAATTAAAAGAGGAAGTGGCGATGCTTTTCAATAGTTTTTAGAAAATATTTTTTTTGAGGAGGCATGGTTATATACTAAGTGCAATTAACCATGCATGTAACTTTGATATTGAATTATATTTAGCTGAAGTGTAAGGAAACTTTGGACACTTGTTGATATGACTTTTTTTAGGGTGTTAACATGATCTTTTATTTCTGTCGAAAAAAACAAGATCTTTAATTTTTTTGTATTTTTTATACAAACATGATCTATAATTTAATTTAGCTATTTGGATCAATTTAAGTCTTAAGAGTACTTTTAAACCAATAAAGAAACCAGCAGTTGCATAACCCATGCATATTCCATAGTTAATGAAGGAAGTTTTACTTTTTAATGCTACATACATAGTCAGAGAGTCTATACTAAAAAAACGAACTGTTGACTAAATTTATGAGAATAAATTAACAAGAATTAAAAGAGGAAGTGGCGGTTTTCAACTGCTTTTTCTAAGTAAGTGTGGTTCTCAAATTAAATTTTCGGCAATGTTTGTTTTTTAGAGGAGCATGGTTATAATAGTACGTAGATTGCCTTAAAAAAAAATAGGCTTAATTAATATTTGGTCCTTAATTAATTTCTGTTTTTTATTTTGGTCTTGTAACCCGTTTATTTTGATCTCTTTTTTATATGTTTGTTAGTTGGTTTAGTTCTACTTTGTTAATTTTAACCTCAAATATCTCAAGTGATCTAACATTGAAAGTGGTCCGCGAAAAACTATTAATTTTTTTAATTTAAATTGTTAGAGCATTTTTTTTTAAAAAGAGGACCATTGAATCATGCATCTCTATTGTATCTTATAGTGAATCAACCACAACTAATTTTTCTTCTTTTCTTCATCATCTTCATTCCTCTTATTCATAATCTTCAACAACAAATTCATCAATATTCACAAAAAAAAAAATAGAATTTAATTAAGAGACCAAATGTTCATTTAAGCCAAAAAAAATAATAGTAGATTGATCGTGTAATTTTGAAATTAAAGTATAGTATTAATTCAAATTAATTAAATAATAACATTTGATACAATAATTTAAACTAAAAATAAAATAGATATTTTTGATTATTTATACGGTCGAATTTGAATCTTCTCAATTTTCTTCAATACTATAGTTTTAAAAATATAAATATAAAAGTGTGTTATTAAATGAGTTCAAAACTTTTTTATACACCACAATGTATTTAAAAATTATAGTGTAATTGAGAGAGAATAAATGGAAAGAGAAAATGAGGAGAAGTCTCGAGATTGATTTCTAATACTTAGGTTACGCCTTCTCCACGGGCTTCAAAAATATTTGATTATTCAAACTTTTTACACCGGTTTGTTGTACACAACTTAGATTATGGTAGATGCATTCGTCGGAGGCGCCTTGATGAATAAAAATGTAGAAGAAGTTTTCTCCCTCTTGAAGATATGGCGCAAAACAAACATCAATGGTCGGACGAAAGCTCTCGCCCAAAAATTGGGGAGGTACGATGTTAATTTTTTGGATCAAATTTCTTCACTATCGCCTCTCTCTCTCTCTCTCTCTCTCTCTCTGAAATTTGTATATCTTATCGTCTCTCTATCTTTATTGTCGCTTGTCAAACACCCTCCTCTTTCCTCGTTGCATCTTATAGCCAACACCACCTCCTTTCAAGAACCTCTCATCTTGCCTCCATCCGCAGCGAGATAGGCCAGGTCAGAGAGATAGATTGTGGACGAGAGAGTCAGATCAGGTTGCAGAGAGAGAAAGTTGAGAGGAGAAAGATATATGTAGAGAAGAGTGAGAAGATAGAGTAAGTCGATGACGATGAACGGTGGTCGGGGTGAACGGATTAGTTGAGAGGAGAGAGACAAAAATCTCATTTGCATATGAGAACGGGTGGTCGTTAGAAGAGTGATGAAGTCAGCATGATGGAAGTGGTTGAAAGGGGTGTATGAGATAGTTGTAAAGATGACAAGGATGGTGCTACATAAGATAAGAAGAGAGAATATAGTCTGAGTTGCAGGTAAAGAGAAAAAAATAAGTATACGATCAAACTAGTCATTGTCTATCTATGTAAGTTACTCTCAAGTTAGTCTTTGATTATGTTAATATTTTAAAATAGTTTTTGTCTTTGTCTAACGTTTCAGAATAGTTCCTCTATCAAACATCATGTGACAAAAACATAAAGTCAAAGGAGTTGTTGTATTTTGCATCATTCAAAAAAAAAAGGCAAAGACTTAACTAAGAAACAATTGACAAAGTCGATGACTAGTTTGAAATATTAATAGAGTAAGAGATTAGTTTAAGACTAAATTATAAAGATATGGATCAATTTACTAGCTTACTTTGAAAAAAAAACGAAAATGGAGTATAAATAAATGGTGGATATATGGTCTCATATTTTTGTCAAAAATGTTGTATTTCGTCATCATTTGTTTTAAAACCGTGCTTGAAATATAGCTCAATTGTTAGAAACATTGAATCATTGATCCATATTAGTCTCTAAGACCATTCACTTCACAAAGATAAGTTAAAATTGTGCACTATACAAACTCCCAAGAAACAACTATATCGACCAAGACATACTATATCCCACTTAACCCAATTGACTTTTGTAGCTTCCACAGTGCCTCCACGCTAAAAATCATAAGGATTCAATAAAAGAAATTATACTTATGTGAGCCTCGAAGAATGAAATAAATTAAACCAACTGTAGTGGATATTGAAAGAGAATACAAACATACATTACAAGAACAAAAATACATTACAAGAATATTGAATTGAATTTGAATGGGTGAACTTGATTTGTTTTTATTTTTAAATTTTTAATATATAATACATTTTGGTATTTAATTATTATTTTAATTATTTGTCAATTAATTTTCAAAAGATATCAGTTTGAATGTACTCTTTTCTATCTTCAGTGAATTTAAAAAGACGGCTTTAACAATTTTGTTGACAAAAGTTAAGTTGTTCCTCGGTAAGTATTTATAACTATCAACTTGATTATTTAATATCATTGAAAAATACATATTTATTCATTTACTTGAACCACTTTATTTGTTTGTGTAGTGATTGGAAAACGATGTTACAAAATTCTTTTCAATAAACTAAGATCAAATTCAACCGTTAAATTATGAAGACAAAAAGAACTAACGAAAATGTATGCTTATTTTGACGGAGGGGATTTTTGTCTCACAATCCTTTTAATAAATACATTTTCTAATAAATGGTATTACTTCTTATCTTTTTTTACCTTTATTTTTAGTTGTCTGATCTATCCTGCATTAGTATACTAAAAGAGTTTTTTAACCTTACTATTAGGATCACCATTGAGGAGTTGAAGAAATTGCATGTAATTGTAGTTGAGTGGGTTAACATAGATTTCTTACCTTTTTCTTCCTCACGTTTGATGGGGGTTTTAGTTTGTGGGTTTCAGTTAGGAACTTTAAGAAGAAGGAAATGTTTGCTTGGGAAAAGGAAAAACAATGAATTTGAAATCGGAATTTCAATAATATATAACGAAATTAGGTTAGAGTGTTTTAATTTGTGACTTTTAATTTGATCTCTAATTAAAAAAAATGAAGAGAGAAGATTAAAGAAATTTGTTTTCTCAATTTTTCTCTCAACGGAAATAATTTGCTTCGAAGAGAAACACCCTTTATATTTTTTTTAGGGGTTCTCTCCAATCTTAAATTAAAACAAATATAACTTACTTTGACTTTATTTAATGGTATTTATCCTAATATACAATTTAATTCTTTTTTTTCTTTGAAGAAAACATTTTATTTCATGTAAGTTTTATTTTTAATATTTTTTTATTCTCATGAAACAAGTTCCAACAAATGATACTTTTTAAAATTATATAGTTTTTTATCAAATCAAGAAAACTAATTGCATATAAGTAAATTTTTGAAGTTATATATTTTTTATAATTGAAATCCGAAAGAGTTTTGTGATTAAATAAAAAAAAGTAATAATTTTATTTATAATGGTAGATTAAAACAAAGGTAATCATACATGTTTAATATATTAAAACAGAAACCAAATTAATTTGAACTCTTATTAATTAGTTATTGTTTTAAGAATATATTAATTATTCATAGTGTTTTTATATTTTAAGCATAATTGTACTTTTGCCTCACTATTTTATCACTCTCACAAAAATAGTTATGTGTTTATAAAATTTAATTTTTTTGGTCCCAATCAACGATCATTTATTGTTTCAATTTTAAATATGAAGATAGAGTATCACTTAATGTCAAAATTCTGAAATGAAATCAAATAATATTTATAAAACCGGTTTATATGTAAAATCCGTTAAAGAATTTTAAATAAAGGTATCCCGTGCGTTACACTATTATATTAACAAAGTATAGTATTAACACTTGTTGATACTACTCACCTTTCACGTTTTCTAACCAAGAAACGATTTGATTGGTCAACAATCATGAGATAAATATTGATGATAAATGGCTCTGCTCTAAAAACATATTCGTTTGAGGTCCAAAAATCGATTTCAATTTAAAACTTTTTTGTTTGGTTTATATACTAAATGCTAATATAGCTGTTAAAAATGTTAAAAGATGAATTAACTATCATTTCAACTCTTCCTTCTTGTGTCAATATATACTTGATGAAAAGTTTATTATAACAAGAAAAGGCGATTTCCTCATGTTGCTGAAAATAGTTTTGTTGACAATGTTAGCAATTTTGGAGTAAGGGAAGTTGGAAATATAAATATTTTCTGCGAAGATTTCTCGAATAAACTAAACTTGATATCACCTACTAGTTCAAATGAAGATGGAGAAAGCCCACATAATAAGATGTTGTGTGAAGGGGAATTACCAGAGTGAATGATATGTTTTGGTCACAGTTCCTTACAGAATGACTAGTAGATATGATCACTAGCTACTTGACAGTTTTATTGATATTTGTGGTTTGAAAGGTTTCAGTTGAACTGAGATGTGTTTATTATGTAATCTTATCTACGAATAACTGCAATGGTTTTTCTTGGTCTAATGGGAATAGAAGAACAAATGGAATGGATCAATGGAAGGTAGTGGAAATGTGTTGTTGTTATGCATTTTGATTGCCACTCAAGTGTGAAGTGAACTTGTCCCTCCCTTTTGCAGTTTTCATAATGGACTCTCTTTTTCTAATTTAGGTTTTCCACTATGGAAAACATTCTCATTCTATTCATTGATTTCTCACCTTAATTGCGACCTGCCCCTAGTTGCCTTATGTTGGTTTGTTTTTGAGGGGGTGGATTTAGTCCCACATCGGTTAGATAGGAAGCTTGATCAGAGTTTATACAGAGGAGGCATTCATCACCTTACAAGCCGGTTTTGTAAGGATCAGTTAGGTCCCAAATTTCAACAATTTTCACTTAAGTATAGATCATTCTACTTTATGATTTTATCTTCCACTTAGGTTCACTCCCTTGATACGATGGAAACCAATGGTAGATCATAACAACAATTTTTTAATGGAAAATGTTAACAAATGCTCTAAAGACATTGTTTAAGCATCTAAAAGTAATAACTTTTGCATCGAAAATTGTACGGTTTTGACTTTAACAAGTGTTTGACTTATATTTTCAAGACATATTAACAGGCATGGATTAGTGAAGTTATTGGGCTTCAAAGGAGCAAAAGTGCCAAGAGCACTTGAAAATCATTTAGAAAATTGTGAAAAAAGGAACAAAGTTTAAACTTATCCTCAAGACCATAAACAATAGATGTTTGAGGCCTAAAAACATGGATTGTTGATTGCATACCTAAACTCTAGAGTTTTGTCTGCGAGTTTGAAATATAATTGATGTCAATGAAATTCTAAATTATATAAATATTTATTGAATAATAAGATGAATATTTATGAATTATACTTCACTTATGTATTTTATATTGTAGCACTTATATTTTAAGTTGAAGGTGCGTCTGGTATCCGACATGTGTCGATGTCCAACAAAGATGAATTTATATGTAGGTTGTTGACAGTAATGTGGCACTAATGTAGTTGCCTAGTTATAAGTACACCCTTTGTATTTGCACCTGTACTATACCCTACCCTTGTCCTACCCAATTTAAGACCTTCCAATAACAAGCATCTCTTTCACAACATCATCCAACCCAAAAACACAAACCTCCAAAGTCCAAACACAAACAATGTCCCAACTCAGATTCACTTCCACCATCCTCCTCTCTTTAACACTTCTCTTTCACACCTATCTCCCAATCTGCACTTCCCTCTTACCAACTACTGTTGACCTCAGTCTGTTGAAACACAGTGAAATGAATGATGCAGTAATCACAAAGAGGGTTTGTACCAAAACCATTGGAGAGTGTTTGACAGAACCTGAAATGATGATGATGGATTCAGAGAGCAATAGAAGAGTTTTGGCAATGCAGAAAAAGTACATAAGCTATGATACATTGAAGAGGGATATGGTTCCTTGTGATAGACCTGGTGCTTCCTATTATAATTGTCATAGAAGACAAGCTAATCCTTATAGTAGAGGTTGTGAGGTTATTACTGCATGTGCTAGAGGTGCTCAACAAATCAACACTTGAAAATGGATCAAGGAAAGTTTCTTATTTCTTTCTTTTCCTTTCCCTTTTTTGTTGCTGTTTTGTTTATGAGCTTTTTTCTTTTTAGCTAATAAGATTATGATTTTGTATGTTTTTTAAACATATATTATATTAAATATCTGATTAGTGTATTTATGAAAATATCCTATTTTGTGTCTTGGTAAATGTGACTATGGAAGTGAAGTGAGTGGTACTTTCCTTGGCATTATGATGCCCTATTTGAAATTTGGGGTTTTAATTTCAGTTTGCATACATCATTTTGTCACAAAGTAAGAGCTAAGTCTAGAAGTATTAAACGGTGTACCTTTTGATAACAAAATTGTACAATCAAATGCTCATACAACAGTTAATAATAGGACTTGGTTGCAGTGCTGAACTTAGTCTTGAAATTGTGTTGATAACCTTCTCCTATTAGGATTAAAAAAATGTTGAGAGTTTTAAGTTGTGATTGCGGTCGCAGTTATACAGCAATTCTTGATACTGTAGAAGAATGCAGCTAATGTTTGCAAAGGCTTTGAAATTCTTTGCTTTGTCGAAGTTGCGAACTGCAATTTAAAACCATCGGAATAATGGTTATTTTCCCCAAGCTAGGTGCTTTCAAGAAGTTTATTTTCAGGAAGAAACCAAGCTAAAGGGGTATTAAATCTGCTGTAGGCAATTGAAAATCTTTGGTGTATTTGATTTACTACTACAGGCTCTTCATAATAAGCCAAACAATATTATGCAGAACTGCTAGAGAAAATCAGTTAATTTCTTCTTATTGATATATAGAAGACAAGAACTGCATAAACACCTTATTTAAAACAATCTGTCGCTTGCTGTTTCCAAACATCAAATTTCATAGGTTCTTGGCCAATTGTGATTATGTAATTTGAGACGCTTGAGTTCTTTGTAGAAGCTTGTCTTTATTTCCTTAAATTTTCCAACACATGGTGCACATTAGTCACATATGTAGGAGCCTAGTCACCAACTTGCCTCTGCGGTTTGAATATTTAACCAATTATATGGTGTGTGTGTGTGTGTCGAGAATAGTGTGTTTGAGAGTGTGTTTCTAGCATAATTCTTTAGATATAGCATTGGTTGTAAGATCTTACTAAAATCAAATCGATTAATTAAAAGTTAGGTCTCTTGCAATATCAAACATATCTCATTTGAAGTCAATGTTTTTGAAAAGAGGCCATTTATGTTGAAAATTTAATTAATTTACATGTCATTTTCCCAACTCTGTCATTTTAGAACTAGGTTGGATAGCCTGTTGAAAACTTACCATCTAGAACTGATTTTTGAGCTTCCTTGTAACATAAGCATCCAATCAATATAATGGATGTAGAGATGAAGGTACTATTTGATATTCCCTTCTAGACCAGTGGTCTTGATATTTTTTGAATGAAAAATCCTATTTTTTTAACTGATAAATGTTAGTATCTTGGTTGGAAACTTGCACCATATAAGATATGTTCAACAGTATATGTGATTCCACTTTACTTTTAAATGTATTTCTATTTCTGTACTACTTGAAGAAAAATTCATGTGGGACAATAGTACTTCTTTTCCTTTCCTTTTTACGCTTATTTAACTGCATCAATGACACCCCTTCCTAATTAGAAGAGTCAATTTTTAGTTATTCCTCTTGATGATAGCAACTCCATCCATCTGACTCATACAATATATTTTTCCATGTGTCTCAAGAGAGGATGAAGTTACTAGTGAATATAGTCAGAAAAGGTCATTAAGCTGAGAGCATGTGACTAAATGTTGTCAAAAGTGTATTGTTAACAATTTTGTCAAATATACAAATAGTTGAGTTAGAATTTGTTCTGGTACAACAAAAAAATCACATTCCTTAGGAATTAGGAATTGAGGCTGAGTGTACCTTAAAAGCACATACTCTCTTGAATCCATTTATGTGCCTTTTAGCTATGGACAAAACTGAAAGGGTTCACATAAGATAAGATCCAATGTGGATAATGCCTCAGAAAAGTGGTGCAAAAAATTGGAGGTCAGAACATTTGTAGTACGTGGATTGACACACCCATTTTGCCTCTCAGCCTCAACTGAAGGCTACAGTTCTAGTACACTAAAAGTCTAACATAGCTTGTTAATTGAGAGTAAGTGATTTCTAAACACACACTCTACTCAACCTAGTGAGGCGTCTTTTAACTGAGGACAAACTGTGATGGCTCACATAAGACCTAGAGCGAACAATACTTCATAAAAATGGTGTAACAGACTTAAGTTTGGAACATAATTGTTTGGAGTATGTTACTTGTTATTCATTGATGGTTGTCTTAAAAGGTAACATTCTTTTTTTTTGTCAAGTAAACTATTGGTCAGAATTTCACGTCTTAAGGTGAATAAGTGAGAAATTCGAGGTTCGAACCTCAACCCTCACATATTGTATTGTCCCTACTAACCGAGTTATGATCACGGGGACAAAAGGTAACATTCTTACCGGTTACAAAAGGGGACCATATTTTCCACTTAATATATTTTTTTACTTTGAATGGCAAATACCACTTTATAATTGTTGTTAGAAGTTGTCTAAAATAATGTATCATCTGAAGTCCCAATGATGTGTTGCAAGTTCTGAGTTTTTTTTTTTTAAAACAATGGAAGTTCTATGAGTTTTTCTCACATTTACACAACAATCTCTTGTCCAAACTATAGTTAACCACTTTCAGGATATCACAAATTTGAGTGTTCTTGACTATCAGATATGTGACATGACCGTAGCAATAACAATGGTATAGCTGTAGATAGATATAAGAAGGCATTTTTCTGTCATATATTAAAGTAACGAAATGAAATTTGCTGAACCTTAGATTTGAGTCTATGAGGAGACATGAAGCATCCAGTGGCAATTGTGACGATCAAGGGCCAATTGCCACAGGAAGTAAATTTGTTATATATGAACTATCAAAATTACAAAAGAAATGTGCATTTGTTATAGATAAATAACTAGTGAAAAATAGTGATATTTTTTGTGTTAAATATATTTTTAATCCTATATTAACTATGTTTTTACTGATTCACAATTTTAGTCACTGTCAAATTTCAAAAACAAAACATTGGATAATAAACTGAAATCATTGGATAATGTATGCACGAATCATATCAAACTCCCAGCCACATGTGTAATCAATCTGAGTAATGTCTTAAATAATGTATTTTTTTAATAAAATTTGTTAATCATCATATATAACTTTTTGAGTGGGTTTGGTGCACTTACCACCAAGGTAGCTCAAAACCGTTCAACAACGTGTAATTGATTCTCTTTGTCTTGAAGGAGGTCCAAAAGCCGTAAAATTCACGTAAAATAAATGATGCTATGGCAACATCACAACAAAGAAAGTAGTACCACATTTTCAAAATTTGTTTTATATATGTGTGTGTTAATACACCTACCACGCTCTACCGCAGCAGCCTTAAGAATGAGATATTACTTTAATTTTTCTTTCACGGCTTAATTGTTCGGTAGATATCAACGTATCAAGATTAGTCATTTATTGGGTTTTGATTAGTTGAACTAATTTGAGTTAAGGATTGAAAACATAGATGACATGAGTTCAAATTCAGATAAATGGAAAAAACAGACATAACTAATTATAACTCCCTCTTATCCTACATATAAGAAAATGTTTGATCAATACAATACAAATTGATGTATTTGATCAACATTATTTTATATAAAAAAAAGATAGTTAAGTTTTTCACGAACTATTGAGACTCGACGAGTTAAATATTCAATCAAACTTGTTTATTTTAAATTAAGTAAACCTACATTTAAGGTTGAGCTTAATACTAAATGAGTCAAGTTCAAACCTTACAAACTTGTATAAACTCAAAGTTATTGATTCATGAATAACTCGTTTATATATGCTTAAATATGTTTCTATACTTCTGAGCACCTCTCAAGTGGCATATGAACTCTGTCTGAGTACGAATCATTTGGACAAACATGCGAATTTTTTTTATATCCATCAAAGGGAAGATGAAATTCGACATTCACCATCAAAGATTATTCATGCTTAAAGTTTCTTGCCACTTGTGTTGTGTCTCTTACAATTTGATTTCTATGTGAAACAATAATAGACCAGATTTGAGAGTTGACACAAAAATACTTTCGATCACCTAAACTTTCACTATATTTCAGTTAGGTTTAATAAACTGAATAAATTCTCATAATTACATACTCTTATCTCCTGGGTAGTAATAAACGCCTCAAGAGTTTTGGGTTAAGGTAGCTCTTCAAATGTCTCTGTTTTCAATTGAAGAAGTGGACAATGTAGTTGATATTTGATATGTTATGGGAAAACTTAGCATGTGTTTGTTTTGCCATGCGTTCAATTTCTATTTCACAAAAAAGTTACATAACCACAGCAAATCCGGACTCATAGTATGTCCAAATTGATTAATTAAATGTGCATAACATACTATAGCAGGTATAAAAAATCCTAAAACTACAACCACGTTTTTTCCCTTTAAAAAATCATTCAAGTCACTATCCCTAATTGGCCATGTTCTAAAACTATTCCATTGCTTTATTTGAACAATAAGTGGACAACTAATAAGATATTATAGTTACTTCTTTTTATCATTCTGGATTATTATTATTATTTTTTAAAGCGATCATTTGGATTCTTGCATCCATCACTACATGTCAACTTATTTCCTTTTCTGGAGGTAAATTCTGTGCAAAACAACAATCTCAGTTTTTCCTCTTTTAATTTTGATTTTGTTGGAGGTAGTATAGCATGTAATTTTGCCAAGTGCTGTTCATAAAGTGAAAAATAAGCAAATATAGATTAAAACAAATCAAATGTAATACAGTAAGCACATATTTTTCTGCATTTTTTCCTAACTTGATTCTGTCAAAGATTTGACAAGAACACATGTAATTAGACTCTAATAATCAATCATAACAGACACAGCCACAACCTAAAGCTTTATTCATACCCAATTGGTCTCATTTGACAGAAACCAACAGGTTTTTTTGCTCGTACCCTTCAACCCGGTGGAATTGAGATTCTAGGATAATAATCCAAAATAATTCCCAATCTACCACAAATCTAAAAATTGTAATGAGAAAACAAAAATCCAAAATCGAATGCGGAACAATACGGATAGAATCATCTTTATTCTTTCCCTCTGCCATCTCTTGATCATCTCAATACCTGTAGTGAGCAGGCTTGTATGGACCCTCAACAGGCACACTGATGTAATCTGCCTGGTCTTTGGAGAGCTTGGTGAGCTTAGCTCCAAGCTGGCCAAGATGAAGAGCAGCAACCTTCTCATCAAGGTGCTTAGGCAAAACATATACCTTCTTTTCATACTTGCCGGAAGTCTTTTCCTTCCACAACTCAATCTGAGCAATGACTTGGTTGGTGAAGGAGCATGACATGACAAAACTGGGGTGACCAGTAGCACATCCCAAGTTCATCAAACGACCTTCGGCCAAGACAATGATGCCAGATTTGGTTTCAGGGAAAACCCATCTGTCAGTTTGTGGCTTAATTGTGATGCGCTTCACACCAGGGTATGTCTCAAGTCCGTGCATGTCAATTTCATTGTCGAAGTGACCAATGTTGCAAACAATGGCATTGTTCTTCATTTTCTTCATGTCACTAACCATGATAATGTCTTTGTTACCGGTTGTGGTAACAAAGATGTCAGCCTCGGAGATAACATCCTCCAAAGTCAAGACTTGAAGACCTTCCATAAGAGCTTGAAGGGCACAAATTGGATCAATCTCAGTCACGATCACACGAGCACCACCCTGTTTCAATGCAGCAGCACAACCCTTGCCAACATCTCCATAACCACATACAACAGCAACCTTTCCGGCAATCATCACATCAGTAGCTCTCATCAACCCATCGGGGAGTGAGTGACGGCAACCATACAAATTGTCAAACTGTAAATATCACAAAACAACATTATTTGTTAGACAACATTTTACAAGATAGGAAACAAATTGTTGTTCTCCAACATTATTTATAGATCTTGGTCGTTTGATTTGAAATCAATAATGAAAATTATTGAAAGATTATTGGAAATTTCAAATATTTTCAGATAAATTAACACACTCCCGTTTTATGGGAGCTACAAAACATAGATCTGAAATTCAAATTAACAAAATAGATCTGAATCAAATTAAAAACCAAAAATAGAAACAATAAATATTACCTTGCTCTTGGTAACAGAGTCATTGACATTGATAGCAGGGAACAGAAGAGTACCACTAGCTTGCATCTGATAAAGCCTCTTAACACCGGTGGTAGTTTCTTCAGAAACACCAACAATTCTGGTCTTCATCTTCTGGTACCTCTTAGGATCAGTCTTCAAACCATCTCTGATAATGGTAAGAACAATCTGCATCTCAGCATTATCAGTGGAAGAAGGATCAGGTAACTGACCAGTCTTCTCAAAAACTTCTTCAGCCTTAACACCTTCATGGATCAAAAGCGTGACATCACCACCATCATCAACGATGAGATCTGGTCCGCCACCAGTACCCCAATCAAGAGCGCGTTCAGAGCACCACCAATACTCCTGAAGAGTTTCACCTTTCCATGCGAACACGGCGGCGCTGTCACGAGCGATGGCGGCAGCGGCGTGGTCTTGTGTGGAGAAGATGTTGCAGGAACACCAACGGACTTCAGCGCCGAGAGCGGTTAGGGTTTCGATGAGGACGGCGGTTTGGATTGTCATGTGAAGTGAACCGGTGATTCTGGCGCCTTTGAAGGGTTGGGATGGACCGAATTCGGTTCGGCAGGACATTAGACCGGGCATTTCGACTTCGGCGAGCTCGATTTCGAGACGGCCGAAGTCGGCTTGGGACATGTCCTTGACCTTGTATTCGCGGCCGCTAGTGGTGGTTTCAACCAGCAACGCCATTGCGAGGGATCGGAAATGGGAAATACGGAGAGGGAGAAAGAGAGTTTTGGGTAGGAGAAAGAGAGAATGGGGAGAGTGTGTGTTTGAGAGAGTGGGGATGGGTAAGTATAAATAGGTTTGAAATGCTCAAAATGGATGATGAGTAATTTTCGAGTGGTTATGGTTGGGATCAATCAAAGCTTCTCCAACTTCATCTCCTTTTTTAGACTAATCTATTTTTTATTCTTAATTAAACGTAATAATGTGTTTGTCACAAAAAGAAAATATGAAATAATGTCCACTTTTCTTTTTTTAGTTTTACGTAAATTTTCTCCAAAAAAAAATTAACTATCATTCTATACACCCAATAAAAATAATTGGGTTAAATAAGTTTTTAAATCCTCATAAATATATAAAGAATTTTGTTTTTAATCCTCATAAAAAAGATATGTGTTTTATGTGCTTTTTTATTTGACAAAGTATAGGCACGCTAAAAATAGTAAAATCTTGTTATTGTTCTTCAAGTCTTTAGTTCTTTAGATATGTAAGAATTTGAGAGACGTTGGAGAATAGTGCCAGTGCATTAAGAGTTGTTAAGAAGCTTCAAATACAGGAGTTGGGTCATAGTCTGATATGGATGATGTCGTTGATTCGACATTCGGAATTTCTTTGCCGAAACTGGAATTATCTATTCATTCTTTTTGTTCTTGAAATT
>Ga0099826_10000248_pt1 | contig 23817 bp, 11 predicted proteins | sample Mtrugardesep15_FD_76830 | JGI IMG/M metagenome (GOLD analysis project Ga0099826, IMG submission 76830) | Root nodule microbial communities of legume samples collected from California, USA - M. trunc garden sep15 | ecosystem: Host-associated > Plants > Roots > Nodule | place: USA: California... | reverse complement strand
TTTTGAAGCCATATTTGCTGTAAAGTGCTCAATATATTATTTGTGAACCTGCACAACTTAAAAAGTATAATAAGCAAATATAGATATCACGCTTACACATATAAGACCATTGGAAGGTTTTACATGTGCTTACCAGTAAAGGCTAAGACCTGAAGGAACTGAAAGAGCAAAATAACCAATCACTAATGGAAGGCCCTTGTTTAAGACTTGAGAACTCTTCACATTGGGATCAGTAGCCTGAAAAATGGAAAATTATGAGTAGTTCAGGTGCAAATGTAAACACAAAGATGCACTTTAATGTCCAAATACCAAGTAAATTAGCACAAATAGTTTTTTTTAATACTTGTAGAAAAGTCGGTGGGGTTCACATGACTGTCGTGACATATTAGATAGCCTGGCTATACCAAAAGGACAAAAATCATACCAACATGCTTCACTAATTAACAAGGTAGAAAAGTGTTTTACTTAAAGCTATGACTAAACATAGGTATAGCTTTTATACAGTACAACACAGAAACACTTGTACAGTCAACAAGGTTCAGATACGAAGTTATGTTTTTATGTGTCAATTAGTTATGTTTTTGTGTGGGTAGTTATGGTATGTTATTAATAGGGTGTCTGCAGTATAAACAGTTATCTGTGTTTGTTGATAAAGAAGGAAACTCCTAGTTAGGGCTAATTTATATAACCGAGCAGTTTGTTGGTGTTGAATTCAAATCTGACATGTAAACTAGATTATATAAGTAATAAATTCAATGTGTTTATTTCTTCAGTCCACAGGTTCAGGGAGAACATTAATTATAGAGCCAAGAAGCCTCCAATTTAATTGTACATGCAACATCAATTACCTGTGATGGCTGCATTATCTGGAGAGAAATGTATTGAGAGACAACCAGCAAAACAGGCAAGACAAGGTAAGCCAATGTATCTGGCCATCCAAGGGGAGGGTGACCATCCTGATATATAAAAATAAATCAAAGCATAAATCATTAAAACAAACCTCAAATTTAAATCCACCTAGAACCTTCCAGAAATTACCAACAATGTGAACAAAAAATTAAAATGACAACATGGAAACTTTTCACAATAATCTAGATTAATGAAGGTGAATCATGTAAGTAATAGGCCTCCAATTGTGAGGACTTATTCAAGGAGGAAACCGAAGAACTTAAGTGGGCCAGGGGACAGCTCTTTTTTAATCGATAAAAATCCAATGTTTATTGAAAAGGCAAAAACAACAAAATCAAACAACTGATTCCCAGCAAAAATGCACCTAAAAATTAGAAAATGTATGAAATGTGCCTCTTACTAATGAAACAAATGAATAGAGTTCTCAATTCCATTTCATACGACTTCAGCATGAAAGTAAATGGCCTCATCAGGAAATAATTCTTCCAAAGTTGCAAATTTGATTGTCTCAACACATGTAATTTTACTTGCTAGTTGAGATATTTACCACAAAAGGAAAAAGCCATGAGATACCACTTCCGTCTTGCCGAGCTGCAATTGTAGTTGGACCAGAAAGAGAAGGTATCCAAAAGAAGCCTTCATTGAGGAGTCCCTTTATTTATTATTAGACAAAACATTACATTAGCCATTGAAGATAGAAATATACGTATACCTGAAAAACAGCCCAGGTAACTATCAAATAGAAACTCAACATAATAAGCAACATACCTCATTAGCCACATTAGAAAAGGCTCGATATAGCCCGATCCACACTGGTGTTGTTAAGAGAACAGGCAGGCATCCTGGGAAGAATGAAGAGTGATTGATAAAAAAAATTAGCAAGCTCAATTTTAAAAAGCAATACTAATGCTTTATACAGGAGTGGATTGATCGCTGCCTCCATCTACCTACCCAAGCCATAATAAGGTAATATATATTACATAGTTCCATGTACAACGTAAGAAACAGTACAAGCAAAATTCTGGAAACAATTCAGAAAACAACCAGACTTGTCATCTGAAAACTGAGGAAGGCCACATCCTAAAAGCAATAGAAAATATCTATAACTACAGTCTACAACCCTTTTACAACAGTGACAATTATGTCATGGATACCTGCTAGAGGATTAACCTTGGCTAATTTATATAACCGGGCAGTTTCATGTTGAATTCTCTCCTGCAAGAAGACAATACATAAGAAATCTTGTCAATTGAAAAAAGAAAAAAAGAAAAACTTCGGTAAAAGGATAGAGAGTCAAAATGCTAACATCATGGTTAGAATCCTAAAAAATGCTTTTATTCTATTTAGAAATCAAATTTAATGTTTACAATAAAATCATATGTTTGGAACTCGCTAAAAAATGAAATTGACTCTTTTTTTATGGAAATGGCCATTAAATAAGAGTAAATGGTCGATCTGAATAATTAAATTTAAAAAAAAAATCAATTCCCACAAATACTACCATATTCAAGAGGATTTGTGACCCGTGAAAAGAAATCAATGAGATTTTAAAAATCATATTGTTCCTTCTCTTTTATCATTTCAAACACAAATTTGATTTACAAATTACAAATCAAACCAAATCCCATTTCTCAGCATTCCAAAATCCATACACACTCTTATGATGGTAAAGAAGTAAATAAAAAAAATCAGTTTAATTTACCAGCAAATAGTTCAAAAAGAATATGTTTTATTGGGAAAAATAACAATTATAGAAGTCGTATAAAATACCTGATCCCCGGCATACTTTTTCTGGATAGCCTTTACTTGAGGTTGCAAAGATCGCATAGCCATGGCAGATTCTACCTGAGAACAGTCACAGAAAAGTTTGTCTAACTAAATCATGATGAAACATGATGAAAAATGTCTTTTAAAAGTCAAAGGCAATGACAAGCATTTTACATCCATGAATTCAGGAGTATCAAAAGAACAGGACCTATAATGATCATTTTCAAATCTTTAAAAACAAGTGAAGCACATCCCAAAAACGACAAACCTGTTTTCTTGTCAACGGAAACGTGGCAGCTTTTACAAGAACAGTGAGCATTATAATTGCAAAACCATAAGCATATGGCACATGCAAAGTAGAAAGCCCGTTCTTGAGTACCTGAAAAGGATAAAATACTTCCCTTCAGAATTATTACTACTTGACAATGCATCCTGGTAGAAATAGAACTAGCAACCATGTGAAGTTATGTAATTTACAGGTACAAATAAATTACAACTCACAAGTTAAAAACTTATAACAATTTCAGAAAGAGAACTAGAAGAAACGCCTATATAAAAAATAGGATTCTTTAGCAAATTGCATATAATTTATTGATATGAAAAACTATAACTCGAGAGTCGTATTTCCATGGCACATAGAAACAGTAAGGGAAACCAATGGTACAATTTATAGGTTTCAACATGATCTTAGTCCCTGCATATATAGAGTTTTTTGTTTAGATTCAGTCCCTGCAGATTCAGAAATTGTTGCTTTTAGTCTCTGCGTCGTACGTGGGCCAATAAAATCACATCATGTCGCTCAATAAGTTGAAGTCGAAGACTAAAAAACATTTTTTGAATTTGCAGATACTGAATCCAAACAACAACAACAAAAAACTTATTAGACTAAAACCAAAAAACGCCATAATTGCAGAGACTAAAATCATATCTAAACCTATTTTATATATGGTGCTTGTGATATTTCTCAAGTCAGAAGGGGTTTAAAAATGTGGTTTACAACTGCAACAAAAAGGATTTTGAGTTATCTGACATGGCATAGCAACAACACACATTTTACAGTAATTAAAACTTTCACAACTTAACCGCGACGGCAATTTAAAACCATCGTAACTATCCTGCAGACACCATAAACCAGAACCCTATCTACCACCACCAATAAGCTCAAAATGTAGAAAACTACAACTAAAATATTACTTAACAACTCTAAACTCACTCTCTCTAGTAATTGAACTACGTTCCATCGAGTATGATGATAATCCAAATTCAAATAACAGTTTCAATTTCACAATCAATAGAATCAAAAACAAAATTAAAAATCAAAGTTTAAGAAACCAATACCTTGAGAATAGTTTCCATATAATTGGTAATTCCAGAAAACCAATCATTATTCTGTTTCGCGGCGGTGGTGGTGGTTGTTATCGCCGTATCGGAAGATGAAACAGCAGCATCAGCAATTGTGTAAAGAAAACCCTCTGCTCGGTTAAACAATTCCCTGAGAACGAATTCAGCATCTTCCGGCTCGGGTAAAAAACCGGGATGAAAACCGAACCGGGCAACGGAAAGAGAACCGCGAAGAAAGCGTTTGGTCGAGCCTGGGAAGGCGTGGGAGTGAGGTCGAAGCGGAAGATGATTGGCTCTGCTCCGGTTTCCGAACGGTGCAGAGAGTATAGTCGGCGTGCAAGGTAACAGAGCCGCCATTAGTTGGGGTTGAAATGAACCGGTTCAATGAAAAGACCGATCACCGACCGTCACCGACCGGGTTTTTGATAGGAGGGTTGCGTTGTAAGCTGTAGTAAGCGGAGTGAACAGAGGAGTGGAAAGAAGGTACACGGAAATGGAGGAGATGTATTCCAACTATGATGGTGATATTGATATCATATAGTTAGAGTCTTAGGCTTTCTTTGGATTGACGGAATACAATAAAATGGAATGGAGCGGAATGAAATAGAATTCTATTTTATTGTTTGGGTATTTTACGAAATGACAAAATAATATTTCAATTTCATTGTTTGGAAAGTGGACGGAATAGAATAAATTATGACTTTTATTCCATTTTTGCCCCTATTTAAAAACATCATATTTTTATTAATTTATTTAGAGAGAATATTATTACTAAAATAAAAACTAAAAAAATATTATTACTAAAATCTTATCACCTTACATTTTATAATATTTGCGGACTTGAAAAAAAAAACAATGCACAAAACAAATATATGCATAGTGGATTTTCTTTTCCTAATCAACGGGAGAATAAATTGATAAAATTAATTTTAGATATCCAAGCCTTGTTAACGTACCTTTGCATTGTTCAACGTCCAAGGGAAAAATATAATATCATCTATTCAACATGCCTTTGAGACCGTCCAGCTACTAAACAAATTTGGGATAAAATTATGGTGCAACATACACATAATTTGGGAAGAAAAACCATTGCTGAAAAATGGCATCATCCAAGAGGGAACACGAACTAAAAAAAAAAACACCAACTTTTGTAAAATAATAAATAGCGAAGCTTACACAGTCAATCAGAAACAAACATCTCAAATTAAAATAGACATACATAGTGAATTATTTTAATAGAAGATACCTGAAGTACAGTGTATTTGAGAGAAATAAGAAACAAATAATGAAGATAAGGATAAAAGGGTAATATTTGAATTATAAAGTCTCATTTCATTGGATACACCTCAAATTGGGTGAAATGAAAATGAAAAATAGAAGGATTGGATGGTATGTGATTATGGATGGCAATTGGACCTAGGCCTAATGGGTGCCCGCACAAAATATTCACAATGGGTAGGGTAAAACTCCGTTTTTATGGGTCTGGACACGGGTCCAGGTAATACCCACAAATTTAACTGGATATGGGCACGGGTAAGGATACTATATTACCCTGACCCGTAACCCCGCATATACATATTTATCTAATATCATAAATAATTTATTTATTTTTGGTGTATAATTAATTAATTTATTTAGCTATTTAAGCCTAAATCTAAACTTAAACCAAAAAATACTTTAATACAATAACAACTCCATAATGCCCGTGTGCAATTTTTTAGGGATATTTTGGATGTTTTCTATTTAACTAAATACTACGATTCGTACTATTTTATTAGTTAATTTTAAAAAATTTGGACCTCAGTTTTATTTCATTTGTGATATTTTTATTCTTTTTTCGTAGTTAAAGTGTGGGTAATGGGTGCGGGTATGGACACTTAGTACCCATAGGGTATGGGGAAGGGGACTAAAGTTGTTGCCCACGTGAAAACGGGCACGGGTACAAGTATTTTTTACAAATGCGGGTATGGGGAAGGGCATTGTAGTATCCTACCCATTTGGTACCTATTGTCATCCCTATACGTGATGGAATGGGTTCCATTATGTTCCATTCCACTCCATTAAATTTTTGCAAATCCAAACAATGGAATTTAATAACTTACCACTCCATTCCATTTCATATCATCACATACCACCAATCCAAACATAGCCTTGAAGAGACAAAGGGGTTTGTAGGATTTTTGTTCTTAACTCCGCCTTTTTTGGGTTTTTAAAAAATTAAAAGGGTCCATCAATTTTATAACAAAAATAATATTTTTACTTTCCTTATAAAAAAATAATTTTACTTTGAAAATTTGATGTCAAATATAGCAATATACATCCTTCGGCAATTATTTTACAAACCAAAATTCATATTTTAGATACATTAAATATCACATGTATCATTACTTGAATGAATCTCAAATGTAAAATGTGTAAATATTTTTGGGTCCTGTTAACTGGTGCCCTTAGGCACTGGTTAAGCAAATCATAAAAGAAAATTATTATTATAAAATGAAGTTGTTTTTGACATTATTATAAATTAATTACACAATTTTAATGCATTAAATACAATATAATTTCGTTTTTCATATCTTTAACCAGTGTCGCGGGAACATCGGTTAGCATTTCCCAATATCTTTATATCAGTTTTGTATATAAATTAAATTTTGTTTTTTGTGGATATCAAATTCATATTGTGTAATAAAAGGTTGTTGGCATTATTTTTAATTTCTCCTTTCGGTCATCACTTCGAGGGGGTAATCACTTCGAGGGGGTAATATAATAGTAGGAGAATATCATGTTTTCTTTATTCCACGTGATTAGGACTTTTATTTTGAATATGATTTTTTTAATAATGATGCTTGATGCACATCATTACCAAACATAAGTTACAAAGTGTAATATATATTATATCATATCATATAAATATAAATAAAGGTGCGTGAATAGTTAAAAGGAGTAAAACGGTAAGATCTTAGTTTGGTGTACCTTTATGTTCATGATCTGCGCATAATAGGAAGCAGTCAAGTTTAGATTGAGAAATTCAAAAGTAAGATAGGTTGATTTTGAGATCTTTGGGAGGTACAGCTCTATAGAACGGTGTCTTTTCAGTTTTGGGGCTCAAAATTTTTTTTTTTTATATATATAATGCATTAAAATATTAATATATAGAAACAATATTATAATTTTGCCAGTACTGATTATGTGGCCCAGTGGGAAAACACAGGAGTGTTGAGCCTTGTGGCGCCAATTCAACTCCCACTTATGACAAATGTGTTTATTATTTTTTAGTCATATTTTTTTCACATGAAGAAACAAAGTTGTTTTGTCCTTTTTCATAGCTGTAGCTTCGAAGATTTATTTTTCGTCGTCGGAAGTTTCTTTCGGTGTTAGCTTGTGTTCCAGTTCAGGTCTCATGGGTTGCGACAATGGTGGTGGGTTGTGGTGTTTCGTGGGGGTTTTAGTGGAGGTTGATTTGGTAGTGTTGTAGCGGGTTTTTTTAGTGGTGGTTTTGGGTGGTTTCGAGGTTTGGTACAGTGGTGTTGGTGGGTGGTTCGGTTGGAGTGTAGGTGGTTATAGGGTGGACTGTGGTGGTGACGGTCTGTGGTGCGAAGGGGGTGTGGTGTGTTGCCGATCGGTGTGGTTTGATTTCGGCGGGTGCAGGTGTGGTGGCATCTATTTCTTACATGATTAATCCTCCTTCAACGAACTCCCGGATCGTTTGTTGTCGTAAGGATCATGGTGGTTGTGGTTATCCGCATCAGTGGCTGTGTATCGTTAGATTTTGCTTGATTTGGTGGCAGACCCCTGGGGTCACTGTGTGTCCGTTATTTGAGGTGGTGGCGATGGTTAGTGAGGCTGTCTTGGTGAGGTTTGGAGTGTCGGAATGATTTGCGGACGTGACCTACCTAAGGGGGTGGCAGGTGTTGTTTTGGTGAGGATGCGGGTGTTTGTTGGGGCGTTTTTCGTTGGAGGCAACCTCTGTTTAACGGGTCCATGTTCGTCACCTCTAGCTCTTGGTTGTGCTTTTTGGGTGATTTAGGTGTTTACAGAGTTTTGAGGGTGCGTGTCATGTTGCGTTGAACCTTTTCCTTTTGATTTGGTTGTTGTTTAAACTTCGCATGCCATGTCTTTCTTCCTTCATATTGTGTGCTGGGTTTCGGTGGGCCGGTTCATTTGGCTTTGAGATTGGGAGTCGGGGTCTAGCTGCAATCTTTGTTTGACTTGGTTTGGTTTTCTCTGGTGTACCGGGGGCGATGGGTGCCCTGCTAATTTGGTTCTTTGGTCTAGAGGGCCGATCACTTTTGATTCGAGATCGGGAGTCAGTTCTTTGACTTAAGTTAGTTTTTGGGCTTTGAGTTGTGCTCTTTCGGTGGATCGGAGGTCGCGAGGTTTGCGATAGTTGCATGATCCTTCGGTTAGGTGCTCTTCGAAATGTGGCTCAGCTTGGGTTTTGGGGTTAGGAGTTTTATTTTGAGTGTGTTCTTTGTGGGTGAGTAGTGACGATGGGCAGTGGTGGATACCGTGTTTACAAAGCTTGTTGTTTTGGAGTTTGTTTTAGGTGGTGATGTGTTTTGGTGAGCTTATCTCCAGGGGTGTTTTTAGGTGGTTATGGTGTACCGTCTATATGCGGCACCATTTGTATCTTGTTTCGTCCATACCTTGCGTCTTGCGGGGATGACATTTAATAATATTTGCCGATTCAAAAAAAAAAAATCACTATATACAAACTACTAATTGGTTCTCTAAGATATGTGTGTAGTGTTAGGCATGATATATTTTTCAGTGTAAGAATGGTGAGCAGACTTGTGCAAAAGACTAAGCATTGTCACATGATGGCAAACAAGATAATCTTATAGTACTTGCAATGACCAATTGATTATGATATTGTTTTCTAATTCTTATAACCATAGAGATGGTGAGTTAGTTGGTTTTCTGACTCATGAGTGTGGTGACAATGTAGAAAGGATAAGAACCATGAGATGTGTATTTAAGCTATTTGAAACACCAATTTCTTTGGACTTAGATATGCAAACACTTGTGGAATTGTCATTGTGTGAAGCGTAATTTATATTTTCTTCTCATGCACTACGCCAATGAGTTTGATTGCAGTCTTTGTTGTGTGAGATTGGAGTTGGAAATGAAGAAGCAATGAAGCTCAAGATTGACGACAAATCAACCATCAACTAAGCTAAAAAATTATAGCTTTGAGGAGGAGCAAGCATTTAGAGACCAAATTACATTTCCTTCGTTATCAAGTAAGAAAACGAAGAATCAACTTAACCAACTGCAGAACTGAAATGCAAATTGCACTCATCGTGACAAAACCCTTGAATATTGAGAAATGTAACGAAATGAGGAAGATTTTGAGTGAGTCGTCCTTGGAGTCATTGGTTTAAAGGAGAGTATAAATTGAGAAAGGAGAAATTACTATTAATAAATAGGGCACTCAAAACATTTTATGTACGATTGTTTAAGATGAGATTTAAACTTTGTATCTTATAGAGAATGAAGACATGCTAGTTTAGATTTGTTAGTCCAATAAATGTGAGACTATTGTCATGTATAAATAACTAATATGATCAATAAAGTGAACAACTTCATAATTTTATTTTCAATATCTTTCTCACAAAATGTGTGTGTATGCAAGTGTTTCCTTCCTTTTCCTCTTTGTTTTTTATATGACCTCATGTTATTTGAACATAAAAAAGTTAACATCATATTTAACACCACTCTTTCCGTCCTATAATAAGTGACCTTTTTATAAATAAAAATAGATTTTGTGGAAATAGGTCGGAGATTTTTCAAACATTGTGCTACTTGAGTTGAGTTTGTCAATGATTTGCACTTCGTTTCATAGTTGCAACTGCGATGAGAGAATTGCTATTCATCGAAAGTTATCTATTGAATGTGTTAAATTTTTTATAAAAAAAATGTAATTTGAAAGCTACCTACCAAACTTTTTGGGGGTCTGAAAACATGGGGGGGCATGAAAGCAATTTTCTGTAAGGTAAGCAATAACCAGGCTAGGCCCAACTTTATTCATGGACTCTAGCACTAGGCACTAACTACCCAACATGTTGCAAATTTTGTTGAAAAGAACATGTTGCATTTTTCGAACAAAAAAAAAACATGTAGCTGATCCTCAAGTTCTCACAGCAGACAAAATAAGACAATAATAATTTCATTATTGAATTTTAGTTTTTTGTATATAAAGTGAAGTGATAAGAAACCAAAGAATAGGAGGTGGAAATCTCACCAATGAAGTCTATTTAGATAAGAAAAGAATCTAGAAATCACAATATTATTGGTCCTTATTTCACCTACGTGGCTTTCCCATCTATATTCTAAACTATAGTCTTCATTCTTCAATAGCAACAACCAAATTCACTCCTACTCTTTAGAATTAATCAGTGCCAATATCTCAACATATTCATCAATGGCAGCAACAATGGCAATGATGATCAACACAAAGTGCCTAAACACAGGCCTACCCAAGTTACAAAATCTTAGCACCACTACTAAGATAACATCAACATGCAAAACCACCACCATGCAGAACCTACCAAAGGGTCTTGTCTCAACCAAGAACACCAACTTTGTGTCACCTTCACTTGCAATTGCAGGAGCAATATTTTCATCCCTTGCAGCCTCCGACGCGGCTTTCGCAGCTCAACAAATAGCAGAAATAGCAGAAGGTGATAACAGAGGAACACTTCTGCTGTTTGTTGTTGCACCAGCTATAGGTTGGGTTTTGTTCAACATATTGCAGCCAGCTTTGAACCAAATCAACCGTATGCGTAACGCAAAGGGTGTGATTGTTGGGCTTGGACTTGGACTTGGTGGACTTGCAGCTTCAGGTATGGTGTCAGAAGCATCAGCTAGTGAGATTGGTTTGATTGCAGAAGCTGCTGGAAGTGACAACAGGGGAACACTTCTGCTGTTTGTTGTTGCACCAGCTATCCTTTGGGTGCTGTACAATATTTTGCAGCCTGCTCTCAACCAGATCAACAGGATGAGATCAGATTAAACTAGGGGAGATTTTTGTGCAATGTTTTGTTGTAACACTTGTTTGTAACTTGTATCTAATGCTCTCTCTATCATGTGTTATATATCAAACATGGTTTTCTACTTAGCATCCATTCTATTTTCTTATTTGGCTTACTTTTGTTGTTGTTGAAATCATCTTACTCTAGCACATCACTCATTTTTTGTTTTTACAATTTTAAACATGCAATCTCTAGCAAAAGCACCTTCAACAAATTTGCTGAATAAACACATAACAGTTATCATAGCATGTTTAGATTCGTTGTGGGAATAAAAGTGAATTTTGAATCACAAGATTAATTTTTGACACATGTTTGAGTGTTTGTGCTTTCCATTGAGAGTAAACAATTGTATTCTAATTTGAAACTTTCTCGATGAGAAATTAGTACAACTCTCAAATTGATTCATTCACAACTCATTTGAAAATATATCCAAACAAAAATTACTTTTCATTTTACTCGCATTTAATTAAAATCATTTTTTAAATCGATTTATTCAGACTAAATTTTCATCAATGTTAATCAAAATACACATTGACTTCTGTGCAATCAAGTTACATTGTATTCCTTGAGCACTTCGTAGGACATTTACGTTCATTTATCATTTTCGTTTGTTCTCTGTTCTATAATACTTAACGCAATTAACTTTATTACGCATGCCAATGCATAATTTTGAGTTTAAATATCTTGAATATATTAAAAAAAAATTATAAAAATTTGATATTTTAAAAATATTCATCGATATGTTAGTAGAAAAATATGGTTAAAGTAAGATAGATCAAAATTACACATTTTTAAAAGGATCATTTATTACAGAACGAAGTGAGTATACTATATCTTGAAACGTGAATACTTAAGTGTCTGCATTGATTGATTTGCAAGGAGTGGTTTCTTGTTTGAGAAAAAAAAAATCTTGCTTGAGAAAAATATATATCACTCTAAAATCTATCAATGCAGAGTAACTCAGCCGGCAAGAACGTTAACGAAGAACATACTATTACTAACATTGTATAGACGAGCAACAAAATCGTTTGACATTGACTTCAAAATTTCTACAAAAAACTTGACTGATGTACTGTTTATATCTCTGGTAATAATAATAATAATATACCACGATGGTATAATTAATAAACTTGACTCATGACATAAATCACCGCATGATCTGTAAACAAGCTTAAAAGAAAATCAGCACTGTTTGGGATGAAGGTAAAAAGAAGCAAAAATATCACAACTACAGAGAACAAAAATATCACAACGCCTGAAACTTGTGATTATAGATCAGAGAGGCCCTCGCTCTCTGGAACTTCAGTATCATCCAATTGAGAGGCTATCATTCTGGCCTGCTTATACCTTGTTGACCTTCTAATAACATGATCAATAGACATTTTTGTTGTGCCTGGCAAACTGGACAAAGAATGATTCAAAATTCAGCTATTGCAAATTCAAAAATGTAGTGCATAGCACATGAATAATGAAAAGTAAAACAAAAAGATGCCCACGAAAACATCCATTATTTACAATGATGTATGGTTCTTAAGAAATAAGCAACGACAAGCATGTCCCAGGCAGAGAAAAGCATTTATACATTCAAAGAATTGATTAATTACCCTTACAATAAAAAATTACATCTTTCATCATACAGATGCAAGTAGCAGTAGAACTTGAGGTTATAGCTACAGATAATTGATGATAGCAGGCCCAAGCTATAACTATGAGCACAATGTGACTAGTTTACTGGTGGTGTTGCCAGGACCCTGGATTAGGGGGTTCACACTTTTAAATTTTAATTAATATATTTTTTTGAATAATTTATGCAATAAAATTAATGTATATTCAAAAATTACATTGTGTGTGTGTGTGTGTGTGTATATATATATAAATTCTACGATTGTTTCATATCCTATTTGATTACACAACCCAATTATCAAAATCTTCATAGCAGAAAAGACAGTTTAAGTGAGTTGACTACTACAAGCTCATAATTATCCTATTTGGTTACACAACCCAATTATCACGATCTTCATAGCAGAAAAGACAATTTAAGTGAGTTGAGTACTAGAAGCTCATAATGATCAAGAGAGAGCTAACAAATTACATACAAATTATCCACCAACAAGGTTCTTACAATGGCAAGAGAAGTTAAACTTACGTTCTTGTGATTTGTAAATCAACTTCTAAGTCAATCGACATCGACAATTTTTTTTGTCAGTTTAGGATTATAGCAATTTAATTTTATTAGTAAAAAATAAATAATTGTAAGTATAAGCAATGACAGATTATTATTTAAATTTTAAAGCATGCTTACCAAATAAATTTTTTTTTGAGGAAAAATGCTTACCAAATAAATATAAAATCTTTAACGAAGGTCATGCATATATGTAATAACTTTCCAAAGATACAATCAAATGATGTACTAGTCTATTGGATATATTACTTTTAATAACATGACGTGGGGGATCCCTTTCATTTTTCTTCTAATAATATTATGTTATGATAGCAGAAAAAACAAAAACAAAGTAACATTGCACCATGTTTTAACGGCACAGATTGAAAAACCAGGTTCAAAAAGAAATATTGAGGGGGTTCAACATTTGAAAAAGTAGATTTATAGGTACAAAGATTTGAATCCAGGGGATTCACTTGAACCCCCTCACACAAGAGTGGCACCGCCACTGAGTTTACATCTCTCACATAATGATCGGCGGATGTGAACGACTCAATTCATTATAAAATAAACCATCCATCTAAAAGATGTTGTATTATAGAGATAAATTCCATTATTTCCTATTATTTGTATAGAGTGTATATGGATAGATATATTTCCCATCACTTGTACAGCTGTTTTCATATAATTGGTTATTAGGCCTGGTTATTTTTACTTAACTTGAGGATACCAATCGATAGAATTTATCAACGTTAGTCTGTAATAACAAATTGTAAATTATGTTGTAAATGTTAAGTGGATTATTTAAGTTGCTTGTTTATTCTCTCTCTTTTTTTTTTTTGACGGATGATTATTCTCTCTTGATAACTAGCTTTTAAGGGAGGGTTTCCTGAGTGTTTGGATACTAATCAGAACTAACAGAGCATTTGGAAAATTATCAGAACCAGTAGTTGGTCACTTTTTCTTCTTCAGGCAGAACACCCAATCTAAGATATTAGGAACAGAACCTTAACACTTCATTGGAGTTTTGAATTTTTTCCCTATTCGGGCACACCTTCATTATACCTATTTTTCCGTGCTCGGTGCTTAGTATAAGAGTCTGAGTCCCCTCACCACCACTTATTGCATAATAAATTTATGCAATAAAGTGACAGAAAATAACCCTTAAAGATGCCCCCATTATTTATCAGCTCTTATTTCTTTAGGCGTCTATAAATGCTAACAAACAGAAATAGAACCAACGACCATATTAAAGGTAAGTGTAGCTATGTTAATAAGTAAAAAAAATTAATTTGACAGGTCAACTATAAGTTCATAACTTCAGAATTGAGTTAAGTCCTTGTAATAATCAAATTAAAAAAGTGTCTAAAATTTTGTTCATATGCAAATGCTCATATAGTTTATAACTTCAGAATTGAGTTAAAGTCCTTGTATAATCAATTTAAAAAAAAGTGTCTCAAATTTTTTTCATATGCAAATGCTCATATATGTAAAGAATTTTAGAAGGATGAAAAATGAAACTGAATATGGAAGCAAAAAGACACACATTAGAAGCAATTTGCTTTAAAACATCCACATATACAATGTGCTCACTCTGCAAAGTCATAGCAGAAATACAAGTTATTAACTTACCTTGCTTCGAAGGGACTTCTTTCATCATTTTCCAATCTTTTCCCATCATAAGAACCTGATCCAGTTTGATACAAAAAGAGAGGGAAAAAAATTAGTTCCGAAAGATATAGTGAACTAAGATATACAATGATAAAAATCTTTAATGCAAGCTAGTCATCAACAACAACATCAAGAACAAATCTTAAAGACTACCAAAAGTTTTCTAAGCAAGTCCAGTAGATAAGAAAATAGTGGCCCAAGTAGTTAACAGAAAAATTACCAAGTATGCGGAGTGCCTGCCTGTAATTTCAATATTTTAAACCTTAATAAATTATTTATGTACTTGCTTGCAGCTCTTCAAACACAAGGTATTAGGACTAACAGCACATTACAAAATTACCAAAGATCAGATCTCAATGAATGGGGTGAAAAAGAAAAGCTAACTCATAACACAGTCTTGTTAAAAAAAAAAAAACTCATAACACAGTCAGAAACTCTCCATCCACCCAAAGAATATTTGTATCCACTATTTCAACAGATGCATTAATGAAGGTAAACTCACAATCAAAGTAGATTTCACTTACCATTTTGTCGTGAATCAACACCTGGACTGTCTAACCCGTCTAAATCGGATGCGTGTGAATTGTCAGATGGAGCTCTAGTGCTGGAATCAGAATTATCAACCTTCTTTTGACCTTCATCTTCAGACGAACTGCTACTATCATCCTCGAAAATTGCTCCCTCTAACAAGCTTTTCTTCTGCTGTGATTTACTCACAATTTCCATGACATTATTTCCAGAAGCTTTTCTTGCTTTATTTTGAACCATTTTGTTGGAACCTTCAAGCTTTGCATTTGAAATAGGAATGTGTTCCCTTTGTTTTTCCAAATCCATACTTTTCCCAGAAGCATTGTTGCGAGATTTTCGATTTTCACCAATCGAGGACATGGCGCTGTTAGACGGACTAGAAAATTTTATAACCTGTTGAGTCTTGTGTGCATTTGTTGCCTTATCAATCCTGTGCACATCATGCTCTTTCTTACTATCAAAAACATGACCATTTGTGATCATATCTGATGTGCTCTTTGAGGTAGAAGATTGTTTGTTGTTTGGTTTCTTTTTCAGTCTCTTACTTACAAGTTCATCCACATTTTCAGCATTAGATGTTGTTTTAGTTTGCTCCAAGGAATCAGCATTGTCCGCGCTAAAATCACCTCCCTTATCAGTCACAGAAAGAATAGTCCCTTGTATTTCCCCCTGCAACATTACCATCCCTTCCTCTTCAGTTTGATTTCGAAGACTTTCCTGTGTTGCAGCATTTTCCGGAGGATCACAAACGGTTTCTTTAAGAGACTTCGCAACAACAGTTTCACTCTCAGAAGCATCCACAATACCATTATCTGCTCTAAGTGTATGTCCTCTACCTTTATTCTTACCTTTTTTTACCCCCTTATGTTCCTTTGCTGGTTTTACAGGTTCCTTCATTCTATTCACGTCATCATTTTGTGGTGATACTTCTCCTTCCCCAGCTCCCTCGATTTTATCAGCTTCACTTTCATGACAATGACTACCGACAACATTCTCGTTATCCTCCATCAGATCCTTGGGCTCATTCACATCAGAAGGCTGTACTTCCATTTCAATATCACCTTGTTTATTATTATTTCCTGTTTCTTTTGTTGGAGACTGTATGCTTTCTTTGTATGCAACCGCTCCAATCTCCATTTTGTTAATGATGATATCTGCCCACAAAAATAATAATAATTGGGATAGATCTAAAAGTACACTATTCTAAAATTTATCAAATTTATTTTAACACAAAAATTAATAGGAAGGTATTTTCTATTTTCACCCATTTACTGAGTAGTATCACCTTCTGATTGTTTCCTTTCCTCGTGAGCTCCATCAGCTGTTTGTGCTTCATCCTTTTGAGATGATGTATCTCCCTTCAAAGGTTCTTTAGAATTATGAGTCGGAGATCTCTTCCTTTTCTTAGGCTTCTTCTTTAGAGGAGATTTGAGTTCTGAGGCCTCCTTCATTGTCACAGCATTAACCTCATTTGCAGTGTTATTATTGTTGCTTGCATTGTTCTCCTTTAAAACTTCAGTTGCCTTAATTACTTCTTTATCGGCATTCTCTGCAAAGGTGGCTAGGACAATATTCTGCTTAACTGGTACAACAACAGAAGCGTCGCTTTCTTTCAAAGTGTCATCTCGGACTGTGTCTTCTTTTTTCCTTACACTCTTATGCTTCTTCTTTGCACTTTGTACGGATTTAGAAGTTCCTTTCTCGCATACAATAGAGTCGCCCTTAATGCCTTTATCAGATCCATCCACCTCACATTGAGTATGTGAATTTGGAACCATCTCCAAATGTGTGACAGCTTTTTCTGTGTGCTCTGGAACACATGGGTGATCAAAAAGGATTTCTTCTTTTTCGTCTTTTTTATTCTTTGATTGAGACGCCTGAAAATTGTTGAAACTGGATGCCCTTTCAGATGGACAGTCGAGAGGATTATCAACAGAAACAATGTTGTCTTTTGAGATATCACCTCCCCCAGTGTCTTCTTTTTTCTTTTTACTCTTACTCTTCTTCTTTTTCTTTGCACTTGGTGCGGGTTCAGAAGTTCCTTCCTCACATACAATAGAGTCATCCTTAGTGCCTTTATTGGATTCATCTACCTCACATTCAATATGTGAATTTGGAACCATCTCCAAATTTCTTACAGCTTCTTTTTCAGTGTTATGCGAAACAAGTGGGCGGTCAAAAGGGACTTCTTTGTCATCCTGTCTGTTCCTTGATTGAGGTACCTGAAAATCGTTGAAACTGGATGTCCTTTCGGATGGACAATCGACAGGATTATCAACAGCAGCAATGTTATCTTTCGAATTATCACCTCCCACAGTGTCTTTCTTATTCTTTTTACTCTTGCTTTTTCTCTTTGCACTTGGCACAGATATTGAAGGTACTTCTTCACACACATTACGGTCATCCTTATTTCTTTCACTGGATCCATCTACTTCACATTCAATATGTAAACTTGGAACCACCTCTAAATTTTTCACAGCTTCTTTTTCAGTGTGCTCTGAAACACGTGGGTGATCAGAAGGGATTCCTTCTTCTGATCTATCCCCAACCACAGTGGCTTCTTTTTTCTTTGTACTCTTCTTTCTTCTCTTTGCACTTGGCACAGATATTGAAGGTGGTTCTTCACACACATTACGATCATCCTTATTTCCTCCACCGGGTCCATCTGCTTCACATTCAATATTCAAACTTGGAATCATTTCCAAATTTTTCACAGCATCCTTTTCATTCTGTTCTGCAACAAGCAGACGATCAGAAGGGGTTTCTTCTTTCGAGTTATCACCTCCCACAGTGTCTTCTCTTTTCCTCTTACTCTTCCGTTTTCTCTTCCCAGTCTGCACAGACATTGAAGATTTTTCCACACCTACATTACCATCATCCTTACTTCCTTTATCACGCCCATCTACTTCACATTCCATAGGTGAACTTGGAACTTCATTATTCAGATGTCTATCTGTCTTGGTGTTTGAACCAAGCAATGGAATCGCCGTATCATCATCACCCAATAATTTGACACCATTCTCCATATCTGCGACAGCTTCTTTAGCAGTATGTTCAGAAACACAAGGGCTAACAACGTGAACTCCTTCCCTCTCATTTTTCTTATTCTCCAACAATTGCAACTGGGAATTACAAGGCAAAATAATCCCATTATTATCACCACCAGAACCAACTAAAGCATTATTCACAATGCCAATAGATTCCACCTGATGAAGGGAACCATGAGGTAACAATTTTTCATTCGGTCTAGAATCTTTCAATGCAGAAACATCAACACTAAGAAACCAGCTTTTGTTGACACCAATAAAAGCACTTCGCACAACCATTGAATCAGATAAGTGATAAAAGTGACTGTTACGCTTAACCTAACAGAAACAAAAACGAATAAAAACAACATAATCAATAAGACATTGCAACAATCATTATTTGAACAACAGCGGAAGCAGTAGTGTGTGTACCTTGATGCTATAAATCTGTATTTGTCCGATTTTGGGAAAACATGAAGAATGTTCCGATGCAATTAACTCTACATATAAGAGGCATGAATGTTATTCGAAGTTCAACAAGAAAAAAACACGTCAACGAAAACTAACAGAAAGAGAGAAATTACTTTTGAGATCGGAGACGGTATCGTGATAGGAGACGGTGAGAGCCAAGTGAGTATCGAGGTTTGTATCGATGAAGACGACGGTGCCGGAGTCAGAAATCGGCGTCCCCATCTCGCAACTGCTTACGCTAAACCCTACTTTAAACTGCGTATTCGTGTTCATATATATACAAGGGTTTACGGTTTGGTGACACCCCTTTATCTTATGCCCTGTCCTTCTCTCGCGGCTCAATTGTAAGAGTTTTTTTAGTAAAACCTTTAGTTTGGTCCCTAATTAAAATTTAATTTATTTTGGTTCTTTAACTTCTCGGTTATATATTTTGATTATTTCTGTTAGTTTTAGTTTAAAAACATTAGGTTTTTTTCATCTTCTTTTCCTTTTTTTCATCTTCATATCATCTTCATCAACATTCAACAATAAAAATCCCAGAAAAGTTCTAAAAGAAAACCTAACGTTTTTAAATTAAAACTAACGGAAAAGACCAAAATATATAACGGATAAAAGTTAAGGACCAAAATAAATAAAATTTTAGTTAAGGAACCAAACCAATCCTAGTTAAATAATTAAGGGATCAAAAAGATAATTTAGCCAAAAAATTAATCAAGAGATTATTAGATTAGTTGGTAACTTAGTAAGGAATATCTTTAGAGAATGGATTAGTTTTTAATTTTTTATAGTCACACGTAGATAATACTCGATTAATACAAAAGTATATTAAAAAGTATGGTTAAATATGTTTTTGGTCCTTATAAAATTGCAACCTTTTAAGTTTAGTCCTTACTTAATTTTAATAGCTTTTTTAATATCTACGAAAAAAATTACTTATAATTTTAGTCCCTGCTAAAACATATTTTGTTTAATTATCCTTAAACTCTTAAATTTTTCAACGATTCTTTTTATACAAGTTTAAAAAACTATGAAAGGTTCATTTACTAAAATCTAGAATTTTTTAACATGAAATAAATTAAATATGAATTTTTTAAAACGACAAAGTTTAAGATATAAGTAACAAAAATATGGACGTAAAAATCAAATTTTTGCGATATTTTTTTGGAGGGACTTTTAATAACGTTTTTAACATGCCTATAAAAAATTGTTGAAAAACTTAATAATTTAAACATAAATTAAACAAAGTTAGATTGAGTAAGGACTTATATTGAGTGTAGAAATTTTTTGTAGAGGTTAAAAAACCTATTAAAATTAATTAAGGACTAAACTTAAAAAGTCGTAATTTTATAGAGACCAAAAACATATTTAACCCTAAAAAATATCACTGTGTAGTATTTTTTGTGGTATATATCGGACTTCTGATCAATCGTCATCCTTAACTCTGACAAGTATATATAATAGGTACGACGGTCGCACATGATCCATCTAAAATACTAGCATATGTCCTCTACCAAACATGTTTAATGATGATTGTCATAGGAAGAGAACATGCCGTCATCAACCATCGCGTGATCCAAGAATGCTCTGTAGTCTGTACAGATTTGGAACAAGAGGCCATTTTCATGAACCCACCACCTATCCCGTGGAAGTTCCTCATCATGGCTCTTGTCAAAATCCTACAGACATATGGTTTCAAAATGTTTCATAATCCAAGTATGTAGACATAAAGTATCTCATGAAACATAAAAGTAACCTCATAATCCAAACCTCATAAAATTAATTTCATAAATGAATTGTTTGCTGAAGGAGACAACAATGGTCTCCAACTCCTTAACTTTAGGCTTTGTTGCTTCAACTAAGTTATTGTACATGACATCTACATAGTGTTGAGAAGTCTTCGAAGTATTTGTAGTATACGACATCTACATAGCGTCGGCTCTTATCTTTGTGGTTATCATACCCAGGCTGACTCACATTATATTTTACATCTCTTAGATTGTCATGGTAAATTTGACGAAACTATCCAAATGTAATATGATACCCCATGAAGTTTGTCATACTTTGCAATGACATCTGTTGGTTCCACTCAAAGGAACTCAATCAACCATTTAACCTCTTCATTTTTTCATCAATGATTGGAAAATTTACGATGTGGGTAAAAGTAGCAAGCATGGCACATGTCCTAGAGTGATGGTCATTTCACTAGTAAGAATATGAAAATTGCTCGTGTCCGTGTGTTAGCTCTCTAAAATTGTAGTGTAAAGATCATGACCTATCTAACCACAACGTGTCTTTCAAGTTTTTTGGGGCTCAAAGTTCAAATTTCTCAATCTTCAAACCACAAAAATATATATATGACAAATTGTCATTTTGTTCTGCCAAGAAAATAGTATCAATCGAGAATTATCTCTCAAAATGTACCGAAGGAAATCATCTCTCGAACTAATCAGTTAGTAACTCCCAAACGCATTATCTAGGGGTAAACATAAGTAACGAAGATGGTCAACGGTGCAATTTCCAAATTATAGTCGCCAGTTAGTAGTTAGATTCCACAAAAAACTTTTTTCTTTTAGCGACAAGTTTCTTAAGGGATTAAATGATACTAATAGTTAATTTGCTAAGTTAATATTTACTCTTACATTCATGTTTAAACTCAAAACTCCCTACTCCTTTTCCCAATTGAGCTGTCAAATTCCCAGATTTCATGGAAGCTAGTCGTGCATGTTGAAACTAACAAGTTACAATAATGTGCTCCATTGATCCGGGACAGCATAGTTTCTAAATGCCTCACAATTACGTCTAACTAACTCACAATGCTCCATTGCGGAACGTAACATCACTACAAATGTTGCATACCAAATTTGTGTCTCTCATGTCTACTCTAAAGTCATCGCCTCCAAACCTAAACATGTAATAATACTATTTTTATCTTAAAATTTAGTCCTTGTGATTTGTCAGTGTTATGAGATCCATGGTGAAAGTTGCACGTTCATTTAACATACCACATTATAGCCTCTACAGAGGGATCTCTTTGACATATCGTTTTGACAGACGAGTTACAAATTCAATAATGTATTTACCAATTTGCAAAATTAATTGACTGATTTTCTCAATTTTGAGACATAATTTGTCTATTTCACTTAAAAGAGTGGGATGGGAGAAAAGTAAGATTTAAATAACAGAAAAAAGCGGGTTAAAAGATGTAACAATGCATCATCATCATGATCAACAGAACATCAAAGGACAGAAACACAATTGGAATGTGGGAAGAAAAAGAATAAGCCACACAATTGATAATCATTAAGACAAGTAACAGTAAGAGTAAAGCTAGAAACACATAAAACAACTTGGAATCTTAATCTACTAGCAGCAGTCTGCAGTAAACAACAACAACATCTATGCCTACACAATACAAACAAACAAGCATCGTTTTATTCTTGCTTCTTTGAATCTTTGAGCTGACCCCTCTTTCTAATACCCATACAAAACCCAAGGCGCCAAGTATCAACTATAGACTCTGGCAACGAGCGTGCCACAGCCCATAGAAGGGTATGTGGCCAGTATGGTGTGCATCGAGGTTCATATCCTATCCATTTTACACCTGCTTTTGCATAGCCGTCTGTTGACGGAACAAAGAATGAAGATCTCCTGATTGACGCCATCTTTGTTGCCACATATAATGGAACCTGAAATACAGAAAAATCTCCATCAGAAACATGACAAGAATTATATCAAACTCTGCATGTGTAGTGTCAGCTGTACAGCAAATCAAATTTGTTTCAACATAGTCAATATCTTCCATAAACAGATTAGTTAGGTGGACTGTTTTCCAGCTGCTAGACGAAGAAAACACTTGGACGGTGTGTGGGAAAGGGAGATGGGAAAAGCAACCTAGACTTGATGTGTACTGTGCATTAACCTAAATTTCACAATCGTTGACACGCTTTTATATTTACAAATCTAGTCAGTGATTTAAGCTACAATACCTTAAACAATGAAATCAGATGTAACTCAATAATTAGGATGCAATACCAACAACAGAGTATAAAAGTAAAACTTCAGAAAGAAAATCATGAAAAAAGTGCTGCTATCATGGATAAAGTAAAAAATTATAGTATAAAATAACGAGAGACCAACACACAGAATAAAAATTTTACCACGAAAAAAGATCAATATCAAAAAGAATTATAACATATCAGGTCTTCAACTTCCAACAAACTTCATAGCCATATAGTTGCAACAACTTGGGGGAAGAAAAAAAAGTAAAAGGGCTTCTTTTCTGTTTAATTTTTGTTCACGGTTTATGTATGTTAACAGTTGTAACCGTAAACATTTGTGCTTTAGCAAATTAGTCATAAGTTGTGCATTTCTGCGTTATGGTAATAGTTGCAGCCTGCTAACGTCTACTTCAACAATACTAATGATAAGATAATGCTACCAAAGCAAACATGTGTGTGTGTGTGTCTATATATATATATATATATAATCATCACTACATATTCAATCGATTTCATTTGAAACCAGAGCTTTTTTTTTTTTTTTTTAGAGAATTTGAAACCAAAGGTATTCAGCTGGATTTCCAATTTTCAGTCTATTCTAACCGGTAGTAATAGCTTGAGTATAATTGTTGAAACTTTAATACATAGGGGTATATTTTAATTTTTAGAATGATGTATTTTTTTACCCCAAAAAAATGTTTTACTAAGCATGTTTTAAATAACTGTCGCAATAAGAATAGCGCCACAATCCTTGATATTGCAGAGAATCGTGTCCATGCGATTGGATATTACGGTCACAACCTCAATCATGTTGCACAAAAAATCGTTATGATGCGCCAAAATTGAGGTTATTATGAAGTATGACCCTTGACTAAGCTAGAAATAGAAGTATGTAAATTGAGTGACTCAAAATA
>Ga0099826_10000247_pt1 | contig 23819 bp, 9 predicted proteins | sample Mtrugardesep15_FD_76830 | JGI IMG/M metagenome (GOLD analysis project Ga0099826, IMG submission 76830) | Root nodule microbial communities of legume samples collected from California, USA - M. trunc garden sep15 | ecosystem: Host-associated > Plants > Roots > Nodule | place: USA: California... | reverse complement strand
CAACAACATTTCTTAAGAAATATGAAAAAAACAATAGGTGGTTATATTAAGGGACGGATGGAGTACTAACTTTGCGCCTTGAGGTACATTTAAATTATTCGGTCAAGATTAAATCATCCAAATTTCAATGCAGATTAAACACAAAAATTAAAATTTCAATGCTGAATGCATGCATGGACATGATTGTGAATGCATATGACCCAACCAATGAATAGTACCAATGGACTATTGGTAATTGCTCCGGGTTCATCACGTTACGGTGTTGTTAAGTTGGAAAGCAATTCTCTTGATTGAATTCAACAAGTGCTGGTAAAAATGGAAGTCACCGACAATTACAGACTGACCTTAACATTGACAAACTATTCATCATTCATTAATGCACAGTAAATGAGTCTTGGTGGGTTTGAGATTTATGGTCGGACTTTTATCTTGAGAAGAGAATCCATTCACTTGCTTGATCCAACTGTACTAGTTGAGAATATCAAAATTAGTTGAGCAAAAATAGTTTGAGAATATTATTGATACTTATATTTCTATTTTACAGTTTTTTAACATGTATCTTGCGGACATAAATTAGCATTTGTCATATACTCCCTCTGTTTTAAATTGTATGTCGTTTTAAAGAAAAAAATTGTTTCAAATTATATGTCGTTTTACAATACCAATACAATATTAATGTTATTTTTTCTATTATAACTTTAACTATTTATTACTCTCTCTTCTTTCATTTTTTTTACTATTTATCTTTCCCATATTATTTACTCTCTACAAAATATTAATTGCATTTCTTAATATATGTGAAATGTCCAAAACGTCGTACAATTTGGGACGGATGAAATATTAACTAAGGATTAATGGGTCTTTACCCTTGTAATATATGTCATTTCTGGTTTTACACTCCGTAATTTTTTTTTATTTACCCCGTTGTAAAAAAAAGTTGGTTTTTGTTTGGTCTATTAGGGAGGCAAATAAAAAAAAATTACAGGGGTGAATAAAAAAAATTACAGAAAAAAATTGGAAATGACCTATATTACAGAGGAGTAAAGTCTTATTAACTCATTACAAGACACAAGTTAACATTTCACTTAATTAACTACATTACACTCCTCTCTTCGTTTCAAAATAAGTGACTCATTTCACTTTACAGTTAATTGATTTTTTTTTTTTCAATTATAGCTATAACTAATACTAATTTTATCACTCTCAATTTTTTTTATAGAATTATCACTCTCAATTTAATATATTCTATTTTGCATTTATGATAATGATAAATGCACCAATACTTGATAAAGGTGATCAAAATCATTTTTCTATCTCTTTCACTTATGAACTTATCATAATATATGCAAACTGAATAAAATGATCAGTTATTTTGAGACGAAGAGAGTTTTTTTTTTTGCGAAAAAAATTAAAGAATGAAATAATGTAAATAGATAAGTGAAAAATAGTGTATTATTTTGTACGAGGAAAAGAAAATATAATTTTTTTTAACCCTTCGATTTTTTAAAAATGGATCTCAATAATTCAGAGTGCAATTTTTTTTTTGAAGGAATTAAGAGTACAATTAAAAGGTAATAAAAATGATAAAAAATTATTTCGTTCAACAATTAAACTATGTTCTATGAACAGTCTGTCATTTAGTAGGTTCATTAACTACTTGATTCCAACTGTTTAGTTACTTTTTTTTTATAATCACTTGTAAAAAGCGAGGAAAAAAAGTAAATAACTTTTTGTTTCTTATATTTTAACCGCCGATACAAAATTTTTTGTCATCTCTATTTACCACACACTTTTAAAATAAGATTTAAACGTGCTTTTGTTTCATGTATTTGACCATAAATAGGATTTTAGCCCCTCAATTTCAAAATCTGAGTTTTTGACTCCACAGTTTCGCATACGATTATAATTTCAATCTCACTTAATTTTTTTTTAGCTCAAAAAAACCTGACCAAAGAAATGTCTAACTTGATCAATTTTGTTCCGGAATGCCCAAAGGGATGGATGACAAGTCTTCTCCATCCATCATCTTGTACTACAAATTTATTTTTAGTTGCCAAACATTTGTGTACTACGTAGTGTTATGTTAACATAGATGTATTATAAAATTATGTTCAATTAATAAATTGTGCTGAATTATTAAATTTTGTTATTAATTTTAAATTATGTCATTTTAACAAATTGAGTCGAATATGAACAAGACCAAGTTAATTCAGTTCATATTTTATAATAAAAAAACATCAAATACATTTCGAATTATAAAATTTGAACTTGGTAAATTCACGCACCATGTCCAAAGAGTGTTGTTGGGCGTGACGGCCGAGTCACGCAGCAAAGCCCAAAGAGTGCTGGTCGTGACAGAGGTGTATTGGGAAAATACCCATGTCCCACATCAGATAAATACGACTCTTGATAAGAGCTTATATAGGTGAGACAATCCTCACCTTATGAACCGGTTTTTAAGGATGAGTTAAGTCTCCAATTTCATTATGGTATCATAACCTGTCGAATCCTCAAGGGCCACCTACCAATTCACGCACCATGCCCAAAAAGTGATGCTGGGCGTGACGGTCGAGTCACGCACCAAAGCCCAAAGAGTGCTAGTCGTGACGGGGGTGTATTGGGAAAATACCCATGTCGCACATCGGATAGATACGACTCTTGACAAGAGCTTATATAGGTGAGACCATCCTCACCTTATGAAACCGGTTTTTAAGGTTGCGTTAGGTCTCCAATTTCTTTATAGTATCAGAGTCTGTCGAATCCTCAAGGGCCACCTACCGATTCATGCACCATGCCCCTTTGTTGCTGGGCGTGACGGCCGAGTCACGCACCAAAGCCCAAAGAGTGCTGGTCGTGACGGGGGTGTATTGGGAAAATACCCATGTCCCACATCGGATAGATACGACTCTTGATAAAAAGCTTATACAGGTGAGACAATCCTCACCTTATGAACCGCTTTTTAAGGATGAGTTAGGCCTCCAATTTCATTAGGTAAAATGGTCAAACCGAAGGGCGAGCGAAAAGTAAGGTCATCAGGGCCCAAACCAATAAATGAGAAGGCCCAAACAAATTGGTATGAATCTCTATTCTTTGCTGTTCTTGCTATCATTTTTTATTTATTATTACTTTTAACCTGTTTTTACATGTTTTGTTCTTCATGTTTTTGCTACTTATTCCACAAGAAAAAAAAAGTTTTGTTAACGAGTGCTCTAAATACACTTTTTAAGTTTTTTCAATTAAGAAATTATTCTTTAAAAATGGGAAAAACCCGTCAAATTGAGTTTGATTTAAACGTGTAACCGCATGTATGGATTTTGTTGTCATACTTACTATGCAGCCAACATGCACCCTATACATGAAATAGACTTAGTAAAAAACATACGCACCCTCTAAAACACTTTTAAATATTATATTTTTTAAAAAAAATTCAAATAAATCTCACTATTTTAGAATTGAGTATCCCTAAATTATGCGGATCTTGAATCCACATGAAATTTAATATGACCCGTAAAAATCCGAATCAATAAGAAATAGTATATTGAAAAGGGTGTTTGCTAATATTTATCTCTCTTATATAGAAGAAAATTGGTGTCATTTCTTATTGTCATGGACTAAACAAATACCAACTTCTAATGATTCAAAGTATAGAAAAAAAACTTTCAACCAACAACTTATCACAATCATAATGAATGGTTGACACCGACCAAACAATTATTGATATTGTCTGAAATTGAACTTGGTCAAACAGTTTTTGATAGTATTGTTTGATATTGAACTTGTGAACAAAATATCGATCCCAAAGTGTCTCCGTGTTGGTCTTACTTTGAGTGTGACAAAGAGATTTGTTATTGAATGATTATGTTAACATATTTTATTTTTATTTTTATTTAAAGACTTAATTTTTTAAAAAAATACTAGCTGCAATACTCATGTTATTGAACTACCAATACATATCAAGCGAGTTTAGAAGGCACCTCTAGTTTGTTAGAATTAGTTAAATAAACTGTAAACTTGCTGAAATAACTTTCTAAATAAATCTTAACTAAAGTGGTACTTGGTCTATAATTTTGTTGTCTTGTTGACAAAGTGTATAAAGTAGTTTTATATTTGATAGTTAAAAAACTTTATATGCAACGAGGAAGATTAGAATATGAACAAATATTTTTTTATTGGACTTTGAAGCTTATGTCTTAAAAGAAGGACTTTGAAGCTTATTTGGATGGATTACAAGTAGGCTTAATTAACAAATAAATGATTCAATTCGACCATAAACAATTTTTTACCAAACTTCTAATTAGACACGGTCCACACGGAGTGTAGTATGTCCCCAAAAACCTAATTTTAGTAGAAAATCATAGTCAACATCATATGATTTATAACAAAAACTTAGCATAATAAGGGTAAACATAACTTCTCCACACCAAGTAAATGATTAAGATATATCTATACTTATAAAGTATAAACCTGAACCAGAACCAACCTTCGGATATATATTAAAGATACTTTATTAAACAAATACATGTGAACTGTTAGGGATCTCATAAATCATAAATAATTCTACAGGGATATATATATATGCATGAATGAATGAAAATGTGGTGACAATACCAGCTAATCTAACTATAAATTAAAACTATAACCTCTTTCAATAGACAAATCAGTTTCAACTACTAATAACAGCAGCATCAAACCAGAATGTAAAATGTTGCGTGTGTGTTTATAAATTACAATCATATAATAATATGTTGACATGTCTCAAACGGCACACCCACGTCCTAATTTTGATATCCCAACAGCCATAATTTCCAGCCTAAATGGCTCATATGATTAATTGGATTCTATGTATAGTAGAAACATGAATCAAAGCACACCAACTGATCTGTTTCTGGGAAAGCTTCCTTGACCATAATTCCAACATCAAAGATTCTTGTCTTAGGACTGATTAGAGAAAATCATTTGCAAGAGTACTATTATGACAACTTTTTAATTAAAATGAAATCTATGTTGGTAGACCATGTAATGATGTAATCAAATTATCATTGCGTTTTTTGTTTGTTTCTAATAATGTGGTCTATTAATTTGAATTCTGTAAAGATGGATTCGAATAAGGGATTTTATACGAAAGGTTATTATTACAAGAAAAAATCTGTTGTGTTTTTTCTTAAGAAGTAAAAAGGATATGAAATCTATTGCAATTTTTTTTTTAAAACAAGGATATTCTACGGGCAGATGCATAAACTAATTAAATGTTGAGATTCATTTAAAGAGTTGATATGACCAAATTAAGGTTGTTCGTTACAACTTTTTGTAGAAATAACCATTTAAAAAAAACCACTTTTAAAATTATTGCTTCTATTTATAACAACTTAAAAAAAAACAGAATCTAAAAACAATCATAAAATATCAAATGAGAATCTATTAAAAGTAATTTTACAAAAAATATATTATCTTAGAGAAGAAAAAAATTAAGTGTCAAGAGAGGTAATTTTATATAATTATATCTAAACAAGTTGAAGTTGATTTTTTTAATAAGCAATTTTTATTACAATAAACAAATATGATGCGATATAAATTTGTGACATGAGCCGGCCTCCAAGGAGATCAAGAAAAACCAAGAATTTAGTATAGAATTATATAAAGGGGCCGTTGATTTGTTTTGTCATGTCCTTGGGCAACATTATGTTTATAATTTGAGTTCTGTTACCGAAAAGAATGAATCGAGCATAGTATTTATCTGTGTATCATTAACACCCGTTCTTACTCCATGTACAAAATCTACCTCTGCCCATAAAAATAAGCTTCATTTCAAATTATCATATGTACATGTGACTTATTTATGTAGTAATTAACACATTGAACTCTTTATAAAAGAGTATTATTTATTAGAAGAGGTCATCTCTCTAAATAGAACTATTTGCTTGGAGGAATTAATCACTAATTTCTAAGTGAAAGATAACCTAAAAAACGGGGACAAGCTGTCTTAACTCTAAGTATGTGAACATCAAGTAATAGAGAAATTAGTGTTACATTAACATTACACAACACAATTATTAAAAACATCAATTTAGATTATTAACAAACTCAAATTATTTGACTGAACTTTTACCTAACCTGCATTTGCACATTGTAGGGTGAAAGTGTGACTGTTCGCTTTTTTTTTAAGAGGCCAAAGGAAACAAACCTCCATTTGAAAATTATAAATTGGGTAAGCCTAAACAAAGTAACGAAGTAGACCATCACAAATTAAAATCCAAAGTATAAATGAGATTGTGAAACTTCAGCCACCACCATGAGTGAGGTTTGATGCGATCTATAAGCTGCTCCAAAGGAAATTCTCTATTACAAAAAATTCTTGAGTTGCATTCTTTTCAAAATAATCAAGACACAAAACATCCATTGTAAACAAGAACATGTTTTCTTTCTAAAGAGAAGGGCACTACCAAATTGCAAAACATGCTCCCCATTGTCTGTTGGATTTACAAAAGAGATACCTAGCCATCGAAGAACAAGATTCCAAACACCGTCAAAAAAATCACATCCAAGAAACACATAATTAATTGTTTCATCCTTCTCACATCCTCTCGAGCAAAATAATGTACTAGACATCATCATTCCACGACGACTGAGATTATCCTTAGTAAGGATTCTTTTATTTAACAGTCTCCACACAAATACATACATTTTCAAGGCATTACTTCGTTCCACGTTAAATGCGAGTAAATATCTATGATTGGATGGTCCGAAGACACAGTAATCGTATAAACATATTTGAGAATCAAAGATACAAAATGAAAATTGTACGTTAATAAAAATTATATATTCAAAGAGATACGTTAATGAAAAACTGTATATTCAAGGCACAAGATGCGCTAAAGATACAAAAGCAAAAACATACTAACAATGTCAAAACATTTTTTACAAGAAAAAAAACAACATCAAAGCACGTGAGTTTGTTTTAAATGGACAGCATCTATATAAGACAGTTTTTAAAGAAGAAATTGTTTCATAAAAATATAGTGAAAAAAATAACAACTAGAAACTCACATGAATCACATGTAGAGTGAATCATAATTATTATATGTGGGAGTTATCTAAAACGAGTACCTTAATATTTTACAATAAAACCTTTATCTTACGGATAGCATAAAGAATATGTAGGTGAAAATTGAAACAATAGAGGGAAGATGGGTTGTCTTTGTTTTTTGGTGGAACTTGCAGTGACAATGTCCATTTTAGCACTCAATTTTCCTAATAATATTTTTTACATATAACATTTCTTGCATATAAAATAAAATTTCCTAATAATAGAAATATAGTTTAATGTACGTATGATAGTGTAAAATTATACAATCACATCAAACTATACAACAATTTATGAAAATATACCAGAAAAGAATTATTATAATCATGGAAATAGAAATAATTAACATGGGATATGGGAACAAAGCATAAGACACGGTTCGTGTATATGCAAACTTAGACCTTAATTCAAACCGATGATTGGTTCATATGGGACGGAAATGTAGCCTTATGAGTTAAAATTGTCCAATGATGATGACACCCATTTGTTTGACTTGCAATTTGAGACTTGCTTTCCCTTTTACTCGAAAGTAGTACTATGATATATGACACGTTTTTAGTTTGTTTGGAAAAAATAATAATTCATTTTGAAATTAGTTGCTACCTTCACCTCAAGTTATCCATAAATTCTTTCATCTAATCTTATATTCTTTCTGGTCACATTTATAAGCAATTTTTGTTTTTTTAAATTCATTAATTAACTGATGTTTCAAGACTATATATAGTCTAAATACATAAGTTATTTAATGAATCTAAAAAATGAAAAGTTGTTTATAAATATGACTAGAGGAAATACACTTATAAATTTACCGTGTCACTGCCATTTTGTCTAAATCACATTACCACCAATTTCTTTAGCAACAATTATGCTTGGGGGATCAAGTATTGAAGAGCGTGGTATTTTATCCTCCCATTTTTTCTACTCAATTTTTTAAAAAGAAGAAGGTCAAAGATAGAAACTAGAATCACTCAATTGAGTTAGAGAACGGGAGTACTACATTTTTTCAACCTTTTCATTTTTGTCTATTCAAGGACGTATATTAAGGAATACTAGAAAGTAGATATTCAAAAAATTCAAAATCGATACGGTGTCCAGTCTATTTTCTTGACTAACCAACCCACTTAACGAAGTTTCGATAAATAAAGAGTTAAAATGATTTTTTTTTTTGTTTAATAGCACAGTGACTAGAGCTCACACAATTAAATGTAAAAAAATGAAGTGTTTAAGATTTGAATTATAACCCTGCATAAATTATGCAATGTCCATGTCATTTACACAATTCAAGAGTACTGGAATTTGCAAAAGATGACAACTTTGGGCTTATTTGGTGTGCAGTCTAGCATTTCTTAAACATCACACTGATTAGTTGTCTTTCTTATGTTTTAAAAATGATGTTTGACTGCTAACAACATGAAAAGAGAGACGGAGAGAGATATTAAATGAATTTAATTACTCATTGAAAAAATAGTACTAGTTTTATTCATATTTATATTCTACGCTTGTACTATTATTATTAGTTTGGTAAATCTATAAAAGTGACCCTCAGCCTCAGCATAGGCGTGAAGACAGCCATCCAAGACGCCAATTTTGCAAGGGCACCAAAATAGATAATTACTAGTTTTAAGTTGTGCAAAACTATTGTTGAAATTGAAAGTTATATGAGAATTGAGTTAATAGTTATCGTCAATGATTCTCTTTTTATTAAAGTGGTTATGTTAGGAGATCGAGTTAATAGTTATCTGAGGGAAAGAATATAGATAAAACGATACATAATTTGGCTAAAACAAGTTTGACAAGTGGTATTTATAGACAAAAATGACATAGCACATAATCCTATTGACTATGAATGTATCATATCATTATTGTTCGACTAAGCTTGCGGCTAGTGTGTGTGTGTGTTTTAATTGTCGTTCGGTGTATGTGATGCTCACACATTTGATCTTGCTTCCCCATTCCACTCCGTTTGTTGGTAGGTGGTCCATGCAACACTTTCTCTTTGTTAATATTGCTTCGTAGATTATTATAACCCTAAACCCTAGATTATAATCGGTTCGGTTCCTTGAAACACATAATGTAGTGGCAACGACATGAAGCACAGAATGTCACGACAACATTTTCTTCATGACCACAAGCTAAAAATATTGAACAAAAGTTTTAGGCTGAATTATCAATTTCATATACCTTTGACTAATTGTGACACCTTCACAATTTTCGTGAGACTCCTTAGACCTGAGAAATATTCAACTCACTATCTAAGAATCGACTAATTTTTAACTCGACTGTAAGCCGTTTTCGACTAACATCTTCAATTATGTTAGGTATAATCAAAGGTAAAAATAAAATAAACAAAATGACTCAAAATGAGAAGATATTACCCCTGGTTCCCAATTTTATCTTGACTTCACTTTTAACTAAACTACTTAATTTGTATCACCTTATAATCAAACACATGTATAGAAAATCATAAAGTATACAAAAGAAACAATTGGAGAAAACAAGAATTATACCAATAAAACGTGAAACACCAATAGGGAGTATCTGTTTATCTGTCACCGTCACATTTAGGAATGATGAAAAACAAATAAAAAAGAAATGAAGTGGAAATAGAAAAAGCACATCACAATCACAGTGAGAGACAGAAGAATAAAGAGAAGAAATTTAAAGAAACAGCAAAGGAAGTTTCTATTTTGATGCCTTCCTTCTTTTTTACTGTATGGGACAGACTCCATTCCCATCACCTACCACTCCTTGTCTTGCCTTCTTTATTAATCTCACAAACACATGAAACATCATTATAACTTTTTCCTCGGTTCCTTGCCGTGACATTCTGTGTTTCATCTTGCTATTTTCAAAAGTTTCTTTTTTGAGATTTAAATCAGATACCCTTTGGCTAGATTGACAAAACCCACAATTCAAAGTCATTTTTTGACAATTCAGCTGAATTTGGTCTTGGTGGAAAATCATCAATGAGTGTTCATATCTAAGATGAATTTGAGTGCTTCAGAGATCTAGTAGTGTTTAAGACTCTGAGTTGATCTTGCAGGGTCTGAAAAGGAGTTTTTTTTTTGTGAAATCTGAGTGAAGAATTTTGGTTTTTGATAGGTATTGAGACTGAATTTTATATAGTTTTGTTAATTTTAAATCTATGTGGCATTGCTGGAAAATCTAAGTTTGATGTTGGAACATGTTTTTGTTTTTATGCTAAAATGGTTTATTGCTTAAGTCCACTTGTTGCAATTTTCATTCACTTTTCTGGTCTTATTTGCTTGATTTGTCTGGTATATGAATGATGAGTCTCATATGGAGCTTAAGTTTTCTTTCCTTTTTGGTTTTCTTTATCGGGCGAAATGAATTTCTGTATCAATTTGCTTTTATATGCAAATGGTATATATTTTCTGTATGGAATTTTGTTTAACTGGATGTGTGATTTTATTTCCTGTATCAAGTTTATCTATGATGTGAAGAATCCAGTAAAAGAGTTTCGTATCGTTATTGTTATGGTCAATTGTGTTTTTTGTTTTGGTCAATTGTGAAGAAGTGATTTCTTACATTTGTTTCTGATTTCTGTAGATATATTAGCAGAAGTTAAATGGCGTCTGATCTAAGCTCGAGGTTATCAAAGAAAACATCTGTTTTGGGGTTGGAAGTATGGGAACTAATGGGGCTAATAGTTGGATTGTTCATTGTAATCATTCTTCTGGTGGTATCAATATGTCTTACTTCAAAAAAGAAATCTAGAAGAGTCAATGGCATGCTTCCCCTGAGCCATAGGTTATCCGTTTCAGAAGAGATCAAAGAGATTAAAATGGATCAGGTTTCAACGAATAGTCATCCTCAAAACGGTGCTTTTATGAGTCTTTATGACAAGTTCAGTGACAAAGAATCTGAAAAGATTTTGCTCCAAACAAAGAATGGGGAATATAGCAGTCAATCAGGCTCATTTGTTCACGTCGAGAAAGACGCTGCTGGCTCTCAATCAGGTGAAGAAAGTGGTGCTAAGTCCGTTTCTGCACACAGGCCTTCTTTAACTTCACCATCGCCTTTGTCTGGTCTTCCCGAGTTCTCTCACCTTGGATGGGGACACTGGTTTACATTGAGGGACCTAGAACTTGCAACAAACAAGTTTTCAAAAGACAATATTATTGGTGAAGGAGGATATGGAGTTGTTTATCAAGGCCAGCTTATCAACGGGAATCCAGTGGCTATCAAAAAGCTACTTAATAATCTGTGAGTATTGGCAATATATTTAATTGAATTGTAGGATTTATTTTCGGATCTAAAACTCTGTTTTATGGTATATTGTTTCATGTTTTATTAGCATATTTTTAAGCAGCTAGTTTATAACATCATTTATGGTCATCATGCAGTGGACAAGCTGAAAAAGAATTTAGAGTGGAAGTTGAGGCTATTGGTCATGTGAGGCACAAGAATTTGGTTAGACTTTTGGGTTTTTGCATTGAAGGCACTCACAGGTAAGCATATAATCTTGATCTTTATTTTATTTTGGTAAAATTAAATATCCGTCCGTATTTTCACTTTTGTTTTTATTTTATATATATTTGGAATCAGCAAAGAGGTGAATCATCACGGTCGTTTCTGTGTTTGTGTGCGCGTTCGTGTTTGACTGTTTGTGCCTTTCAACTATATTTGTTGTATCTTACAACTATATTAACTGCTGCAAATGTTGTCTTTATTTTTAACATGAAATATCTTGGTAAATGGCATCGTTGATTTTTACTAGACTTCATTTACAGTTTTGCACACTGCTTTGAGTACTGGTTTGTATAATTTAGATTCTTAATCCTTAGAAATTCCCTATTAATTTCAGGTTGTTGATTTATGAGTATGTTAATAATGGAAACTTGGAGCAATGGCTTCATGGTGCCATGCGGCAATATGGTTATCTTACATGGGATGCCCGGATTAAAATTCTTCTTGGAACAGCTAAAGCGTACGATTATTTAGCATGTCTCACTGATTTGTTTTCCCAGAAAGTTCCGTTTTACTTTTGGTGAGTTTCCTTTTACTGATGATCTATGATTTATTGCAGGCTGGCTTACTTGCACGAAGCAATTGAGCCGAAAGTTGTCCATCGTGATATCAAGTCAAGTAATATTCTTATTGATGATGACTTCAATGCCAAAATATCTGACTTTGGACTAGCCAAGTTACTTGGTGCCGGAAAAAGTCACATTACAACTCGAGTAATGGGAACTTTTGGGTAAGCTCTCTGTCTATAGATTTAGAACTTCTTTGTTTTATGATTCTATTGTGATTTTTCATTTAGCAAGGAGCAGTGACTGACTAATTATTGTTTTGTGTTTTTCAGGTACGTTGCTCCAGAATATGCCAATTCTGGCTTACTAAACGAGAAGAGTGACGTGTATAGCTTTGGCGTATTGCTCCTTGAAGCAATTACAGGAAGAGATCCAGTGGATTATAGCCGCTCAGCAGCTGAGGTATGTCCTTTGATCAATCACGAATATAGTTGGTTATGTATATTGTATCTGGATATTTGATGATAGTTATTTAATAAACTTTCATTTTCGTCACTGATACATTAGAAATTTCCCTGTTCACAACTTTAATTATCTTCGTGGTGCTATATATCTCAATTTTTATTTTTGAAACTCCCCTAAATGTCATTTGGGTGATTGTTGTAGGTAAATTTGGTTGATTGGCTGAAGATGATGGTAGGTAATAGGCACGCGGAAGAGGTGGTGGATCCAAACATTGAGACGAGACCATCAACAAGTGCCCTTAAACGAGCCCTTTTGACTGCTTTGAGATGTGTTGATCCAGATTCTGAAAAAAGACCAAAAATGAGTCAAGTGGTTCGCATGCTTGAATCAGAAGAATATCCCATACCTAGAGAGGTTTGACTTCTCATTCCTATATATAAAACCACCAGTTTCCAACATTTCCTAGCAGTTTATTTTTCAAAGGAAATTCCATCTGGTTTCTTGCAACTTCCTTTAAAATTCCTGTCCGAAGAAACTGTCACTGAAATTTATACATCATTACTACAAATCATTTTTTCCATTTTAAGATCTCTAAGTTGATCTATTTCTAAAATGAAGCGTTTGATGTTTCAGGATCGAAGACGCAGGAAGAGTAATGCCAGAAGTACTGACGTGGAGATGCAAAAGGAGACTTCTGATACAGATAAGAGTGATCATCCAGATTCCAAGTCCAACGGAAGAAGGAATCAAAGGAAGTAAAACCATGGATCACAAAGCTAGAGGTACCTATTCCAGGTAAAGGTACGCACAAGTGAATGTGCCATTTTTGCATTCTTTCGTGCGAGCTTGTACAAGTTATGATAATTGCCTCATTTTACATCAAATTCATGGAGCTGGATCGGAATTTGTGAAGGTTCATATATACCTATTTGGTTGCTATAACTTGAATCATGTAGATGTTAGGATGTAGATCCCTTACACCAGTTTGTACTTTGTACAGTTCATTGCTATTCATACTTTTCCTTGTGTTTCTATTTGTTACATCACTCATTAGGATTGTAAAGTAATTGATGATTCCTTGTGTAAGATGATAAGAAAATTATATAAAGCGTGAAAGAGAAGGACACAAAATATGTGCCTTATTGTTGTCTATAATTGTTGCAATGGAAATTTGTTTGATTATTGTGGAACCACAATGAGCTCTTGCCCTTTTTTTCTGCGACCACATTGAAAACCACTTTTTCATTATAGCTGCGTTTGATTTGCCAAAACAAAAAAACAAGAGAGTGGACTACACAACCTTTTTTTGTACCCTAATTGATTTAGAAACTGAGAATGGACATAATAGCTAGCAAGGGACTGGACAAAAACATAAATTCTTGTTCCTCACTAAACCATGAGACAACTTTTTGTCCAAAGTACAAACTATCAAAAATACCCAAATACCTGTTTATTTTCAAACATAAAAAATACTATGATCTCGCTACATTATAGTTCTGTTTTGTCATGTATTGTACGGTATTTACTGCTTTATGAACCAAACACACCCTATCACTTCAAGCAGCAGGAGAGGTTGTTTCAACTTACGGGCAGGGTTATTTAAAAATTTCATAATTATGATGCCTTCAAAACCAAAATTTATTTTAAACTTTTCTTGTTAGGTTGTTTGTGCAAAACCATAGTTCTTCCAGAATGTATTACATGAATGAATAATAAGAGAAAAAGGAAGAAAAAAAAATCTCTTTAGTTAATGCTTGATTTATTTTAGTATAAAAAATGAGAAAAATTTAATTTAATCATACAACTCTTTTTCACTCTTGATTCATGATTTAGATTTTCAATCAATGTCTATATTCTGATTTTGATCCTGATTAGTCAATAAATAATTTAAAAAAAATTCAAATCTATTTGTGGACTAAAATCTCTACATTCTTAAATTATTGAGAACTGAACCAACAAAATCTATGATTCATTAGCCTAACCAATTAAGCACATATTGATGCAAGATTATCAGTGCCATCCAACAGTAAATTTAAAAAGGTTTCAAAGTTCCATAGTAAATTAAACACAATGATATAAAGAAGGAAAAATCAGCATGCTTCTAGATAATTCCCCTTGCATTGGGATGGAATTTCATTTTAAAATACAAATAGATAAATGTTGTTCAGTGGTTATATAATATATATTCACTTGTACATGATGTTGCAACAAAAACATGACACTGCAACATAAGCATTCAAAACCAGAAACTCAACTACCAATCACTATTTTCTTAGTAATATGCTTACTTGAAATATAAATAAATGTTAGGTAAAATAAATACTACAATTGATACTTTCAACACTGAGTCACAAGAATCAATTGTCATTAACACAATCTAAGAAATGCTGGCTTTGGTTTGTGAATTTACAAGTTGCGCGGTTCCCTTGGTTGAGAAGAACGAGTATTATTCATTAGAGGCTGTAAAGCTTTGACAATGATGCTCATATTTGGTCGAAACTCGGCTTCATATTGAACACACAGTGCAGCAACAGCAGCCAACTTTTGCAAACAAAACAACAAGTGCAACAAATCAATGAAAACTATATTTATAACAAACAAATTGCATTCAATAACAACATTTCATCTACAAAATGGAAATATGACCAAATTAAATTACCTTTGCAACTGACTTGGAAGGGTACTCTCCCTTTAGTCTAACATCAACACATTGCTTTACCTTATCTTCACTAAGCCTTGGTGTTGCCTGATAAAATCCAACAAACAAAGATCACATTGAGTAAAATCCAAAATTCAATAAAAAGGGAACAAGACATACAAATGAAAAGTTTAATTTTGATGCACTGTAACTGTAAACACAGTTTTGTGCTATCAACAAATCACAATCAATCATTTGTGTGACTTTAGAAGTTATTATGATTAAAGTCAAATGTTTTTAATGACCTGACAATTATGATTGACACCACAAAAAAATCATTACACCAACGGTGCAAATAAACCAAATCATCAACAGAAAGAGAGAAAAATAATGATATCGTACCCAGGTCACAAGGCTTTGTTGTCCTCGGGGAAGTGTATGATCAACAGGTTTACGCCCGGTTAAGAGTTCCAACAGTATAACTCCAAAACTGTAAACATCACTCTTTGAAGAGAGGTTTCCGGTCATTGCATACCTGTCATACAAACAATCAAGCCATTTTTAGTTCTTAAAAATCACAACTGTTAAAGTAAAATGTAGTAAGAGACCAACAAGGAACCAAATTTATACTCATCGAGCATAAAGTGGATTGTTGTTCACTACATCACTGTCCACATACCACAGATATTACCAATTTACTATTAATCTCTAAAGTCAATCAATTAATATCAATTAAACTGAAAAAAATAAGTCAAAAAAGCCTAGCATCCAGAAATAACTTACTCTGGAGCATGATAACCAAAGGTTCCAAGAACACGGGTAGAATGAAGACGTGCGGCTGCATCAGGGGCTTGATTCGACAGATCAAAATCAGCAATCTTTGCAACGCCGTCCTCAAATAGAAGTATGTTACTAGATTTAATGTAACGATGGACAATATGAACCTCTGCCTTTTCATGAAGATATTCAAGGCCTCTGGCTGCTCCAACAGCAATTTTAACTCTTTCAGCCCATGACAGAACTTGACCTGGTTCTGCACCCTTGACACCTTTGCGTCCTGTATCCAAAATTATGTTAAATTAATTGCATAATACACTCACGTGAATATTTTATATAACATAAATAAAATGAAGAGTGATACTGATATGGTATTACTATAAGGAGTGACTAACCATGTAGAATATCATGAAGGGATCCATTAGGAGCATACTCGTACGAAAGGGCACGCAAAGGACCATCAACACAATAATTAACAAGCTCAACAACGTTTTCATGCTTTAGCCTTGATACGATGGAGACCTGTGTTATGTTAAGAATTAAAAGTTTAAAGCACTGAAGGGAAATATAATATGATGTTGATTTGATTATCTTATAGAAACTTATAACTGTTGTCGAACCAAACCTGAGAAAGAAATTCTTGGTCTGGCTGCTTACTGGAATCCAACTTTTTAACTGCCACTTCGCGTCCATTTTTCAATGTGGCGCGATACACTTTCCCATATGCACCTTCACCAACGAAAGTCTTTGTACCAAAATTATCTGTCAAAGACCTCAGTTCATCTACTGTAATAGAAGGGACAGAAATAGGTTGGAGATTTATGGGCCGAGGAACAGTTACTGCGTTGTGTCTGCCATTATAACTGGCGTTCCCTGCATTGTATGAAAGTTGAATCAAAATGAAATACAATTATAGTACTAATACAACTGCAAAGACTGGCAATTTTTGGAACAAATCAATTTGAACAATTGAAGCAGATCACTTGAGAATGGCATAGACAAAATTACAAGAAACATGTAAAATTGTAAACAAAAACACAGTTGAAAATTGTCTAGTAAAAAACCTTGCAAGAATAAACTTAAAAACTATGCAAACTTAGTTTGTGTTTCAGATCATGACTATGACTTGTATGAATCTTAAAGCAGAAAATTGTAAAGAGAAATAAGGAGATTTACCAGCAGGATTTGTTTGCATGAAGATTCCTTTGTCAGCAGTAGTATAAGCATCATTCTCTTTGCAGAATCCAAAGCAACCCATGATCCTATTTTGTTCTGAAGACAATTTACAATATGAACGGTTAAATTAAATCAAATAAAATACAAAAACCTTTTATATATAGAAATATCAATAGGACTAGGCACATAACATATTATTAACAATACAAAACCCTTTAATATAAGAAAAGAAAATCAAACAAACAAGGAAGTATTAGTAAAACTAACCACTAGAAATAAGAATTGTGTAGAAAGCAAAGTGATTAAAGGGAATTCAGTGTTGTGAAGTTTAACAGATAGAGTTTGGAATTTATGTGAGTGTTTGAGAGAACTTAACCAACCAAAGAATACTAATTATAAGTCCTAAGTAATATTCCTATACGCGTTATTGTTTTTTGATAAAGTTTTGTACGCGTTGATTGATGAAAAGATAAAGAAAACAAAAAAAAGGTGAAAAGGTAACAAAAAAAGAAGTTTCTGTGTTTGGAAAGATGACAAAGACACACATACCTGTTTGTTAGAAATTGCAGAGTTTGTGTATGGAGTAAAGTGGACCACACAAACAAAAAGAAAATGGATGATGAAAATGAAGAAGAAATGTTTATTTGATGAATGGTGTTTATGTGTTGTGAAATGAGATGAAGGAGAAACTATCTTCTTGGCCTTGCTTGACTTAGCCGTTTGAGAAAGAAGAATATAGTAAAGGAAAATGGTACGATACATATGTCATGTTCATTAAAGACATCACCAAACGTTGTTTATTTCATTTATTATTTGTCAAGTCAAGTCAATCATTCAAAACTATGGTTGGTTCCATTCCAACTTGGTGGCGGATGGGATGAGGAGGATCTTTGCTTTTTTATTTTCTTTTCTCAAAAAAAACATAATTCCTCTTAACTATGATTCTCTGTAAAGGGATTAGGGGGTGGACTTTTTTAAACAAAAGCAAAACTTATTGTTTCATGTTATGTACCAACTATTAAGTATACCAATCATTAATTTTAAATTAATAGACGAATTGTTAAAGCAGAATCTGAGTTTGGTCGTAGGTGGAATAAATCTGAGTCAACTTTAGATTATTACAAAAATGTTTCACTTCAACAAATAAACTTGAAAGATCAATCTAGGATTCGAGTTAGATCCTTAAGAGGGTTTTTAGTTGATATGTTTAAGGTTATAAGCGTCTGGTTAGAAGTAAAAGAAGCATATGAATTTAAATGATAAAGTAAAAAGGAAAGGAATGAAACTTTTTTTTTAGGAAAGGAAAGGAATGAAACATAAAGACAGAAGGTGTGCGAAATGAAAATATACTAATATAAATAGATTTAAGTTTCATACACCTCTCGTTCAACTGTGTCACTAACAAGTTATCATGTCGTGACGGATGAGTTATCTCTTTAGGCGTAGTTTTATCGAATGAAAATAAACTCTTTAGCATTAAGTTTGATTTTACAACTTAAAGAATAGAAATAAACTAACTTCAAACATTTATGAATGTCGTATGTCTCATGACTTCTAAGAGTCTTCTTAAACATCTCGCGAACATAGCTTAGTTGATGGAGACATACATTATTATATGCAGGGGTCGGGGTTCGAACCCCAGACATCCAATTTATTCACTTTAAAAAAAGTGAATTATAGTCACTAAACATATAAAAAAAATAAGGGAGTTTTCTTAAACAAAGTTTTCCATATTTGAATCTAGGCACTTAGAAACTTATATCTTCTAGTTTGAAAAACTTCCAAGTGTTGGAGGTTCTGTAATTTTGAAATCTTCAAGCAACTTTGGATGTTGTTGTATACAGTCTATAAAATAATTTTACTTGAAATGTTTCACTATACATTTTTGACTTAGAACTGAGCTTCGAAGCAATAATACAGTGTAGACTAATCAATCAAATCAAAAAATCCTTAAATCAAAATTTGCATGTGACAATAATATTAATATTCAATCAGTTAAATATGTTTTTCTCCTTACAACCTAATGATCTTATAAGTTTAACCTTATGTAATTTTTATAATTTTTTCAGCCCCTTCAAAAAATTTCAAGGTTGAGGGTTAATTTTATAGTTTTTTTAGTCACTACAAGTTTTTAAAATTCTTAAATTGAAATCTGCAAGTGACAATAGTATTAAAGATCCATTATCATTTTTAAATTAATGGTAAATGTCGTATATACTACTCTTTTGAGAATTTTTTTGTCTCTTTTTATAAGACTCTTTTGTTATTTTCAAGTACATTAACTATTTATTTACATATACGCCCCTATTTATTTTATATCTTTTTTTCAATCAGCAATAAATAACATGTTGAAAACATAAACCAGCTCTCTTTCTTAAATGATAAAATTGTAAAAACAATAGTGATTACAAACAACTTTAATGCAAAAATCTACTTTTTTAATTTCCGTAATTTTGGCAAAAGGGTTTCTATATATAGGGACGGAGGTAGTATATAATTTGAGTTTTGTTAACGAGTGCCTCCGGAGTACTATTTAAGCATTATAAAAGAAGAAATTATTTCATAAAAAAGTCAAATATTTAATTTTCAATGCATTGATTACAAAAAATTTCAAAAAATACTACTATTTAAAGGTTTTAAAGAGTGGTCTGGGGGCACTCATTAACATTTTCCATATAATTTTGATATTTTTTATTTGACTAAATATTATGTTGTGTAATATTTTATAAGTAAATTTAAAAGATTTTGCATCATATTTTAATTATGATGTAATCTTTTTGTTGTTAAAGTGCGGATAATGAGTACGTGTAAAAGTGCTTAGGTGCCCATAAGGTACGAGAATGGACACAAAATTTTTTACCCACCAGGATATAAGCTTGGGTAGATAATTTTTTTTTTTTTTTAGGGGAAAGATACAATATTTCTTATAAATGCGAGTATAAGAGTATAAAGATCGACACTATGTACCCTACCAATGGGTACACATTACCATCAGTAACTCAGTTTTTAACGGCTAAATTTAACTTAAGGACTGAAGGAAATAACCATCTTTAAAAAAATAAAAAACGACTACATGACATCACTTTGAGTTGATTCATCCCGTCGTGAAAAAGCTTTGGTATCTATTATGATGGATATGGCTTCCGTCTCTCTCACATTTTCTTCTTCCATTGTTCCTTCTCCAATTTCCCAACACAACAAAACCACCCACAACAACCCCAGAAAACCCCAACTTCCAATTTTCTACGCAGTTTCATCTTCACCATCAAAAACTGCTTCTGCTTCTAATTCCTCCTCGTCTTCGCTTGTCAAAAAGAAACACTGGAAACAAGGTGAGTTTCCTGGTGTTTCTGAAACATCGTTACCTTCTAGTACGAGGAGGAAACCCATTAAAAATGTCAAGAAAAAATTGGACAGAAAGAACGATGCTAAAGCCTGGGTTAACACTGTTACTGAAGCCTTCTCTGAATGCATTGACAAGAAACAATGGGTTCAAGCCCTTGAGGTATATGCACTCACCAATTTTGCTTTTAAAAATCATTACTTTATTGTGTCTCACCCGTGCAAATTGACGGTTTTACTTTTAGGTGTGTTTGAATAAGCAGCTTAGTTAAGCACTTGTAGTATAAATGCTTATCATATAAGCTTTTTCTATTACAAAAGATAAAATGAAGTTAAGTTGTTTTCATAAGCTATCCTGAAAAGATTGTGGAAGTAAGCTGAAAACAACTTATGGATATGTTGTCTCAGTTGTTATCACAAGTGCTCATGCAGTCAATCCAAACAGCCTTTATTCTAGACTGTTTATTGTTGTATCTATAGTCTAAAATATTTTTAGTATAGTTTGTGTTTATAAGTGGAGGCATCTCACCACATTAGACCCGGTGCACAAAGCTCCTGCAGGGTCCGGGAAGGGGTCCCACATTGGATGCGGTATAGCCTAAAAAATTGTTTATAACTCTCACTGTCCAAGCCGGTTTTGAAGGGTTGAGTTAAACCCAATTCAAATTAAGAGTTTGGATGATTCCAGTTAAATTTTAATTTTTTTTTACTTTTTCATGTGCAGACACTTGACATGCTAAGAGAACAATCCTTTTACCAACCCAGGGAAGGGACTTACATGAAACTAATTGTGCTACTTGGAAAATCTGGTCAACCCCAACGTGCCCATCAACTTTTTACTGAAATGATTGAAGAGGGTTGTGACCCTACTCCTGAACTATACACCGCGTTGCTCGGTGCATATTGCAGGAGCAACATGATTGATGAGGCGCTATCGATTCTCGATGAGATGAAGAACCATCCTCTTTGTCAGCCTGATGTTTTCACTTACAGTACGTTGATAAAAGTTTGTGCGGACGGTTTCAAATTTGAATTGGTCGAGTTGCTGTATGAAGAAATGGCTCAAAGATCCATCACGCCTAACACTGTTACACAAAACATTGTTTTGAATGGTTATGGTAAGGCAGGGATGTTTGATCAGATGGAGAAAGTTCTGTCAAGTATGCTGCAGAGCACTGATTGCAAGCCTGATGTCTGGACCATGAACACAATCATTGGTGTCTTTGGTAATATGGGTCAAATTGATATGATGGAGAAATGGTATGAAAAGTTCCGTAATTTCGGGATAGAACCAGAAACACGCACTTTCAATATCTTGATTGGCTCCTATGGAAAGAAAAGAATGTATGACAAGATGTCATCTGTTATGGAGTATATGCGGAAGTTGCAATTTCCATGGACAACCTGTACTTATAACAATGTGATTGAGGCATTTGCAGAGGCAGGTGATGCTAAAAACATGGAGTATACATTTAGTCAGATGCGTTCTGAGGGTATGAGAGCAGATACCAAAACATTCTGCTGCCTTATCAATGGTTTTGCAAATGCAGGCCTCTTTCATAAAGTGATTAGCAGCGTTCAATTGGCTGCAAAGCTTGAAATACCTCTGAACACTGCCTTTTATAATGCAGTCTTATCTGCATGTGCAAAGGCGGAAGATTTAATGGAAATGGACAGAGTTTTCATGCGTATGAAAGATACCCAATGTCCACCGGATGACACAACATACTCAATCATGGTCGAGGCATATAGAAAAGAGGGTATGAATGACAAGATATATTATTTGGAGCAGGAAAAGCAGACGATGATAACTGACGATAAGATAGAGAACCAGCCTGAGGATTAAATCTCAAGTTGATTTGTGGTTTATAGTCCAGATTGCTAATACATCTGTATTCTTCAACTCCTCCATTTGTCTTGAGCAGCTGTTTAATTTTCTTTTGGCGTGGACGGGTGATTAGTTGCTGAGTTGCATTCCAGCTTCATTTTGCATGATGAATGACATCAACTCCTGCCTAACTTCTGTGTGTTGTTGTAAAGTTGAATTTAATTTTTGGGACCCAATTTACTTACGGAAAAGAAATTTAAACATCTTCATTTTTCAGTGCGAACAGGAGCTCAAACTTGACACAAGGCGCAAGTGAAGTTAATTCAGGGCTGATAACTGACTTTACTTGTGTCTTGTGTCAAATTGGAGGTCATGTTTACATTTACCCCATCTCTTCTTGTCCGAAGGAAACTATTTGGCAGGTTAAAAGTATCGTTAGGGCTCCATTCGGTAATTTAAGTAGTTGTGAGATTTCTGGAGGATGGTATTATAGCCAAGGAAGCAGAAACACTTCAAAATAAAAGCTGTCCACATGCCGCACATTTACCATGTCGGATGCACCACACCACAGACACTTCGGATATTCCCGGCTGTATTTTACATTTTCACTTTATGCTAGCACATATAGGTATGATAATTAGGTAAAATATGATGATTTATTAAGTTTGCAATGATTCATATTTACTCTTAAAATCTGAAGTGTATTGACTATTGACCGAACATGTATTAATTTATTTACTATTTATATGTTTATCTTCATTTTGTGTCTTACAATATTTATCATATTCATGTAGGCCCTGTCATATTGTAACTAGTTTAGGCTAGGGGTGCTTATGGAATTCTAGAAGAGGGGTGCAATGGAAACTGGAAATTTTCATTTTCTAGATTTATCACCTTTTGGGATAAATGGTGGTTATGTTCTAGTTGGAAAGTGACTAATGTTCAAAGCAATGATGACAAATGCTAATAAGCGTCCTAAGAGCATTGTTTAACAAATCTTAACAATGAATTACATTGATAAAAAGTATATTTAACTTTTCAACGAATAATTACCTTGTTTTGAAACCTTAAACAATGCTTTAAAACACTCATCAGCATCGAATTCACATTGACGGTTTCATTCCAAATTACAATGAAGTGAATCATCATAAGTGTTTCAAAGCATACATATCATCATCAAAAGTGTTTTAATGTCTGTAAATCCAACAAAGCTAAACAAATCTTAAAAATTATTCGTATTCCAAACTACTATAAAACGATTCATAATAAATAAAATTCGGAAATACTAATTAAAACAATTTCAAATCAAAACTCAAATTACATAATATCCCAATATACATCATTGATGCCAAAAACAAACAAAAAATTGTATATTACATATAAACAATTGCTAGAGGTTTTGCTCAATGATGTAGCCTTGTATTCCTATATTTCTATACATGAAAATTGTACTGTAGCCACCATAATGCAGAAGAAGCAATCTGTAATATCTGTTTCTATCTCTTTTGGTAATTT
>Ga0099826_10000245_pt1 | contig 23847 bp, 17 predicted proteins | sample Mtrugardesep15_FD_76830 | JGI IMG/M metagenome (GOLD analysis project Ga0099826, IMG submission 76830) | Root nodule microbial communities of legume samples collected from California, USA - M. trunc garden sep15 | ecosystem: Host-associated > Plants > Roots > Nodule | place: USA: California... | reverse complement strand
TTGATATTTTCTATTCTATCATGCAACTCATTTGTTGGATTTAGTCAAAATACCTTTAACGTGCTTCAATATGGTGCCAAAGGAGATGGCACTTCCGATGACACACAAGTATGTATATAATTTTTCATGTTATAATTATTCTTTTTACAATACGTACTTTTCTTTTTCTTTTTGATATAATACAATGCTTAGCTATACGAAAGAATGTGTCATATTCTATAGTTTTATTGTGTTTGCTCCAATGGTTGAATGTATTCTTATTTGATATCCTTCTCATAATTTAGAACAGTGATTTATCTCTATCAAGAGAAATATCAAGCAGAAAATAAAATTTTCCTTCAAAAAAGCAGAAAATAAAATTTTGACCAACGAATATTTATTTACTTTGACTGAAAATTTTGACCAAGGAATTGAAAGTAATATTTTGATAAAAAAAAGTTTCAATATTTTATACCTCTTGTTCAAAAAAAAATTTTTTTATACCTTCTCTATAGTGACCTAATTTATTATTTAAATTCACTTTTTAAAAAATAAAATAAATAGTCCTTACTTTATCATTTTCTATTTTTAATATCCAAAAAATTCATTCAAATGAATTATTGTTTTTTTTAATGGATTCAAATGCATTAATTGTTATTATCTCCTTTTTTTCTTTTCTTTTTTTGGTACAAAAAGAGGGCAGAGCCCAAATTATTATCTCCTTTATTAATTCAATTTTTTTTATCTATGTTTTAGTATATCTTCTCTAAATTAATCGTAATACTTTGTTTTGTAAAGGCCTTCTTGGACGCATGGAAAGCTTTATGTGCTGCAAATCAAGGAACTCCAACCCTTGTGGTGCCAGCTGAACATACATTCTTTGTGGGTCAAGTTACTTTTGAAGGTCCTTGCAAATCTCAAAATCTTCATATTCAGGTAAAAATAAAATAAAAATACTATTACATTCTCCTACATATCAAATGATTGCTTAGATTTTCAGTTTTCATAAATAAAATGTATATAATGGACTAAATTTTGATTAAATCTAATCTCGCTAATTAATGATTTAATGCAGATTATGGGAAACATAATAGCACCTCATAGAGATGCATGGGGTGCATGTTCAAAAAGGTGGTTTTATTTCCTTAACGTACATGGGATGACAGTTGATGGATCTGGAGTGATCGATGGTCGAGGCGAAGCTTGGTGGGGAAATGTAAGTAACACAAACATTTATTAAATATTTTATTAGAAATGTAGAACCAAGCATGAATTTTTATTTACTAAATTCCTGATTATATATAATATAGTAGACACACAAATAATCTATTGTTACATTATTATTTTCAAATTTGCAGCTTAATGGAACTAAAGGATGTCCTGCAAACGCTCGTCCAACGGTTAGAAAGTCTTTCCATTTCAAAGTTGTCACAAAGAAAATTATGCTTTATTTCTTTTTAGACTCACATTAAATGTTGAGAAATGAAGATTATTGATTCAAACATGCATCATTGTATTTTTTTTATTTTTTTTAGGAGAAACATGCATCATTGTATATAAAACTTTTTTTTTTAACCCTCTAGAAAAAATAAAAATAAATTATGTATATTGTTGCATGTGCAGGCTTTACTATTTGAAAAATGTGATGGACTTCAATTAAGTGGGCTTACTCATAAAAATGGGCCAGCAATGCATGTCTATGTAGTCCATAGTCAAGATGTAACAATCTCACATATTAACATAAGTTCGCCAAAAGATAGTCCCAACACCGATGGAATTGATCTCTCAAACTCAGTTCGGGTTAATATTCATGACTCTATAATACAAAGTGGTATGTATTTAACCTTCATTCTTTAACTATCATTTTCTTAAACAAAGTGTCTCAGCTGGTTAATGAACTTCAGCTAAGATCAAATTGATGAAGAGTACTTGAGTTTAACCTCTAACTGGAATAATCATAATAACATTTGCTTATATCTATCTCCAAATTGTTAGCATGTTATTTCTTTTAAATATTGATTTAAGGCTTTCAATCTTTGATTATTCGTGAATTTTACAATATAGGCGATGATTGCATTGCTATCAAAGGCGGGTCACAGTTCATCAATGTCACTCAAGTTACATGTGGACCTGGGACTCATGGCATTAGGTATGTCAAAACACTCTAAAATGTAAACATCAAGCTTGTTCAAAAGTTAGAATGCTTGTTAACAATATGCTAGGGATATTGTCATTGATTAACTTATCAAACAAATATATGCACAATTTATCTCTCTGATCCTCGACCTACCCTAGCGAGTTGGACCTTGGATTCAACTCACTTAAACTTTTTTCAATTATGAAAATGTGCACAATTTGGCCTTTCTTCTTTATACACTACAGTGAATAAAAAGATGTAATGAATTTTATTTGAGGCATTAACCATTGTTTGAATGATTAATTATTTAAGTTTTCACCTAAAACTAACGTTTTATATATGAATAACTCATAATTAATTGTCATATCTTATATTTTGATGTAGTGTGGGGAGTCTAGGGGGTGGTGGAGCTGAGGAATTTGCAGATCATATAAACGTCAGGAATTGCACATTCAATGGAGCTGATAGTGCAGCAAGAATCAAGACATGGCCAGTAATGCTACAAACTTAATTGAAAATAAAAATACTGTAATTACTAGTACATGATAATGTATTTATATTTGAATCTTAAATTTAATCAACAAAAATCATGTGTTTTTTTAGGGTGGAAAAGGATACGCCAAAGCTATCATTTTCGATCATATCATAGTCAATGAAATAAGAAACCCTATAACTATTCAACAACATTACATGAGAGCAAAAGAACAGGTTAATATTCTTTCTCCCTTACTTCATGTTGATTGATTTTGTTAATGAATAATAAGATGCCTAAATTTTGCTTATACTTTTTTATTGCAGAAGGATGCAGTAAAAGTGAGTGATGTAACATTTAGTAATATCTATGGAACATGCAGCGGCGATGATGCTATTTTTCTAGATTGTGCCAATATAGGTTGTGACAATATTACCTTGGAACAAATCAACATTACCTCAGTTGATCCAAAGAAGCCAAATTCTGCAATATGCAATAAGGTTCAAGGCAAAGCAAATAATATTATTTCACCTCCCTTCCACTGTCTACACCAGTAGACATAGGCTTAATTAACAGGTCCCAATTAGAGTTAATTGCATGTTTTGAATAGAATAAGGCAAATAATAATAATAAAAAGTTAGTCTGAGTTTTTAGCCTGGGTTGAAAATTTTGTACTACTATTTACCTCAAACTTGATTCCAGAATGAAATTCAACTTTTAAGTTAAAGTGTATGCTAGTTTCAATAACAGAAAAATCAGCAACAAAATTTGTTTCTATTTTCTAGCCTTTGTAGGATAAGTCACAAACCGAGGACAACATCCATGTTTTGATATCAGTAGAAGACACCATTAATATTCAGCCAATGAACACATAATCTTTAATTTTCTAATCAATTTCAATTACCAAAAGTCTCTACAAGAGCACAAACCATTCTTGAAATGGTGGAAGCGATTGCGGTCCCTGACGACAATCTCTCGATTATAAACCTTAGATATAAACTTAGTAGCAGAGTGACAATCTTCGCAGACGCGCAAGTTCTTCACAATCCTAATTGATGTTCCAGGGGGAGTGTTCAAAAGAGCAAAAGCTATTGCAAGCTTTTCACTATGTCTATACAAAGCATCTTCTTTATCTTCTTCATCAATGTCAAGCAAGACTTGAGATGTTGTAGGCACATACCCTGCCTTTTTTATTTCCCTACCCATCTCATCCACCATTTCATATATCTCCTTATACTGATCATGAGACTTATCACCAGCAACAAACTCATACATTTCATTGTTTACCTCAATCATGGTACTCCCTGGAACCTTCTTCATCCCTCTCATATCCATCATCTCCCTCACCTTAGTCTTCTTCTCCCACTGTCTCAATTTCGCGTAAATGTTTGACAGCAAAACATAATTAGACTCATGCATCGGCTCGCTTTTTATCAGCTCTTTGGAGATACTCTCTCCAAGCTTGAGTTCCCCAGTTGCATGACAAGCAGTGATTATGGTTCTCCATATGATCTGGTTTGGTTCAAAAGGCATCTTTTGAACAAACTCAAATGCTTCTTTAACAAACCCACCTCTACAAAGCAAATCCACCATGCATCCATAGTGTTCTACCTTTGGCACAATGCTGAAATTCCTTTCCATTGAACCGAAATAGTATCTTCCTTTGTCAACAAGTCCTGAGTGACTGCAAGCAGAGAGCACCCCAATGAAAGCAACATCATCAGGTGTTATCCCATTTTCAACCATTTCATCGAATAGAGAAACGGCGTCTAAACCACGACCATGCATCGCGAGACCAGCAATTACTGAAGTCCATGAAACTATGGTGCGTGAGTCCATTTGTCTGAACAATTTGATAGCTTTGTCAACATTGCCACACTTTGCAAACATGTCTATCAGTGCGTTACAGAGTTCCACAGATTTTGGGATATTTTTCTTCTCGATGTATGATTCCACCCATTTTCCAAGCTCAAGTGCCCCCAAATCAGCACATGCAGACAAAACCGAAACCATTGTGATCTCATCAGGGCATACACCCATTACCTGCATGAACAAACATTGATTGTGTGAGTAAGATAATGTTTGACAAACAGGTCAGAACACATCAGTTTTTTTCAAGCTCATTCTGCATATTAATAGTAAAACAGGATTACAAAAAAAAGATGTGATGTATTAAGTTTTTGTCTTTATTATTTGAGCATCTCGCATTAAGGTTCTTAACTCCTTTTTAGAGTACTTAATATGAAGCACGGACACTCCTCAAATTAGGTGTGTCCCGGTATCGGACACGCGTATGTGTCTGACACTGACACTTATGATTGCATTGAATTATGCCATTTTCTCAAATTATTATCGGTGTTGAAGTGTTTGTGTCATTGTCCCTGTTGTGTTCGACATCCGTGTTTGTGCCCGCCCGTGCTTCATAGGTACTACTTATGTATATGTTATTGGATTTGAATCCTCTTCATCTCACCTCCCTACATCTGTATGTATCCTCAATATCTCTTAATTTTCTAATCACCTCTCTCCCCACTTCTTTTACTGGAGAGGCAAGATAAAAAGAAAGAACGTGTTCTATTTTATATTCCCATTCTCTCTACATTGTTGTGCCTTGTCTTGTTTCTTACTGCTGTGGAGGCCAGATGCAACGAGAGGATCGAAGCATGTCCTGTCTATGAAACGCTAGACATGACATAGAATGTAATCATTTAATAAAATGGAAGTGATTGAATGTAATCACATTTGTCAATGTCCTGTTGAAGTCAGACACGGACATGACACCCGCCAAACAATATATATGTCTTTAATCTAAAACATCGATGCTATATTGTGCCGTGTCTATATCGCATAAAATTTAAGAATCCTACCAATTTTTTCTCAAACGGTGCAATCATCTAAGTATTCAAATAGGTCCCACAAACAACCTTACACATTTTTTCAGTTCTTATTCAACTCTACATGAAATTGATCATATAGTATAATGTGCTCACTCACTCACCTGCATTTCTCTAAACAAGTCAACAGCACGTGAAGAACATCCCAATCTCACAAAGCCACCAATCATAGCACTCCAAGTAACCGTATCCATCTTAGAACTATCATCAAACACCTTCTCCGCAAACTCAACCCCATCTTCTCCCAAACAACAATACATATGAATCAACGTATTCAAAACATGAACATCTTCCTCAAATCCAAACTTCACAACACACCCGTGAACACATTTCCCTAACCTCAAACTCCTAATACCAGCACACCCTTTAAGAACAAACGGAAACGTGAATTTATTCGGTGTAACACCGTAACGTAGCATTGTTCTATAAAACAGGAAGGAATTTGACTTAGAATCGCGTGTTTGGGAATAAGCACGAATGACGGTGTTAAAGAGGAATGCATCGTAGGAGGGGGTGGGTGTAGGAGTAGTATGAGGAGGTGGGAATAAGAAAGAGGTGGCGTAGTGGATTGAGTTGAGGTTGGAAGAAGTTGAAGTGAATTTAGTGAGGATTAAGGTATTGTTTTGGAGACCAGTTTTGAGGATGAAAGCGTGGATTTGAGTTAGTTTTGAGAGTGCGTTGCAGTGGGAGTTAAGGAGGGTTAAGATTGTTTGTTCTGTTAGTCTTGTTTTTAGGGTGTTTGGTGGAAGCTTAAGGTTTATGATGGTATTGGTTGATAGTAAGAACTTGGATTTTATCATGGGGATTTTATTTGGTTTGTGAGTTTTGATTTGTATAAGTTATAGCGTGTCCTATATATATTGCATGCACCCTGTATTTATGTAGCCTTGCAGATTCAATATTGATATTTGCTGTTGATTTCTTAAATAAAGGATAAAATTGAAATAAAAAATTATAAGGCATTACGTTCCGTCCATTTCCTAAACAATGGAATGAGAAATTAGTTCAATTCCGTCATAAAATATTCAAACAATGGAATTGAATATTTATTCCTTTCCATTCCGCTCCGTTTCATTCCATTCCGCTTCGCTCCATTAGTTTTAAATTATCCAAACAGAGCCTTAGTTGAAAGCTCTTGAGTTGAGCTTAATGTGGTGAAAATGCAAAATTAAAGACAAACTAAATTTTAACGATAAATTTGGATAGCAGAGATTAGATAGAGTTGTAACAGTCTAACAGAGTATATAAGTGTCTCTATCTTGTACTTTTCATCTTTTATAACTTCAGAAATCATAACTGAAAATAAAAAAATTGACACAATACGCGATATAATCGTCGTGACCAAAACATTCAAAGCGAGGCTGAGAATGACATAATCATCGTGACCAAAACATTCAAAGCAAGGCCGAGAGTGAGAACGATATTTTGCGCATGTCATGAGATTTTCAACGTTAGTAGGAGAACGACGAAAGAGGATCATAGTGGAAATTGAGAGAGATCGGAGTGGAGTCTCAGGGATCATTCATATGGTATCAAAGCTTAAAAACAAACATTCAAGTGAATTGAATATCAAATCTCAACTCAAAACCTTAAAACATGAGTTTATGAATCATTTTATTTATAGATTGCTCAATACTCATTTTTCTATCCAATGCAGGAACTTAGTTACATTTGCTGTACAACAATTTGCTATAAAAAAAATTCCAAGTGTGAGTCATTTAGCTGGGTATATGCTCCCCTTCAAATGAATGCTTATACATAGACACTCGTCGGTCACACTCAACATAATACGTCGTTTGACCATCATTGTTAATAAGAGTTTCAATACAAGGAGTCATTCTCTTTAGTAATCGTTGACTTTAATACTACTACTTCCTCTATTTCTTTTCTTTTGATGTTATAGAACTTCAAGTATATTTCAAAACTTTTGATGTTTTAGTGAATTTATTATTGTTTTCTTAAATTTATCCTTGTTAGAAAACACCATAAACTATTAAAGTAGTTGTGACATTTGGTCTATCACATGTGAATTTAACGATAAATAAGGATATTTTAGTCAAAAACACATAAATATTTATATACTTTAATTACTCCTTAAAACTTGTGGCAAGAGCTAAAACATCACAAGAAAAGAAATGGAGAAGTATCGAATAAAGGGGCAAGGACCAAACAATTTTTCTCAAGTTGACAATAAACTCCGTTAAAAAATGAATTGGTCGAGAGAAAAAAAAATAAAAATTATTAAACATGTGTCTTAAATGTAGGACGAACTAAGTTTGGTGTCGTCGACGTTTGAATTTAGTTTGATTTGGTGATGAAGGGAGCAGCCACGTCATTCAGCATCTCCTGTGATGATCGATCACATTGCATTCATTCAAGACAATATTCAAGCAATGCAAATACAAAACAAAATGAGAACAAGAATCTGGAATCTTCTCTCCAACAAAAACAAACTCATCCAATTCGCATTTCCAATCCCTACCTCCAACTTCCGCGTAATTCCGTTTCGTTCTTACTGCACCGATCCATCAAGCATTCTCAACCATAACCGTCCAGGTTCATCCCTCTTCTCTTTCTCCTTCAATTCAATTACTTCTCTAAATTCTGCTGTTTTCTTAGCATAAATCACAATAAATTAGATTGTTAACGCAATATGTAGTTAACACAATTCACTAGATGGTTAATGAATATACTCTGCAACACCGACACTTCTGGTGTAACAATTAACAATGATTTTGAATTGAACGTCATTAACCACAATTTTCAAGTGTATATTTGAATACAAATTGTGTTTAATGAATATCGTGTAGATACGAGCACCTGGAAATCATGTTTATTTAAACATTATTCGGATGATTGATACTGATAGATATATGTGTATATTTGAACACTAGAAAATCGTGGTTAGTAGTCTTCCGAGTTAATGATCAGTGAGTTGCAACACCTTTTTATATTCATTCACTATCTACTGTACGTAATTAAACATATACTCCCTCCGTCTCACAATATAATATTAGTCGTTTAAGGTTTGTACACGATTATTAAGGAAATGATTAATTGTGTTGATTTCAATGGTAAAATTAATTGCATTTGCTAAAAACCCCTTATTAATTGTAGTTAGTGGAATAGTTAAGTTTGATGAAATTCAATAAATAAGGGTATAATAATGGAAAATAATAATAAATGTTGCATTGGTATTGTAAAGTGACAATTATTTTGAGAAAAATAAAAAATTGTAAAGAGACAATAATTGTGAGACGGAGGGGGTACTTGAATTGTATTAACCATCTAATATGTTGTCGAAATTTGATGTCAAATTTCTGTGTCAAAATAACACAACTCTATTTTCAGGACTACTTGTGCATTACAAAAATCTTGTTGATCAAGGGAAGTTGCAGCACGATCCTTACCAAGAAAGTGTTGCTACAGAGCTTCAGAACTTGTTATCAAGGTTGGAGAGTTATGAGAGAGAAATGGAAGAGTATCATGTAAAATTTTAATCAGAGATGTTTAAATAATGGATATGATTTCTTCATTGTTTCAGGCTTTTTCGATTGTGTTTGAATTTTTTCTTGTACTTGTTAGGTTAATCTATCTAATTGGGAGAAAAATAGGGAGAATGAGCGGCGAAGGATTCTTATGGACGAAGTTGAGAAGCAACAGAGTGACGAGGATTGGTGGAAGCGCTTGAATAATAAAATCACTGAAAGATGGACAAACTCTAGGTAAATTTTGAGTCCATTTTAAGTGATTTTGAATCAATTAGATGCTTAAAATTGTATGTTTTGAGTCAACTTTAGGTGATTTTGATTCAATTAGCTGCTTAAACTTGTATCTATTTAGCTGATTATGAGAACTTTGTCGGTGAGAATAGTGTTTTCGAATTTGGCTTGTGTTTCCTTGTCGCGAATTTTGCTTTATATAGGTACTTTGTATACAAGCTACATGTGATTTATATTTATTTGTTTGTTAATGATGACTTAGGAAAAGACCAGAGAATGTGGATCCAGGGGTAGGAAAATGGGTTTCTTATCTTAAACGTGAGAAGAAGCTCGATTCACTAGTTGGTCGCCGTCCAACTGCTCCTCCAGCTCCCAAAGGACTTTACATATATGGCAATGTGGGCAGTGGTACTTACCTTCTTTTATTTGTCTTTTGGGTAAATTATCTTTTCCATTGCATCCTCTAGATGGTTAAATTTACATTGTCCTCTGATATCAGTATCAACATGACTGATATCTAATTTTGAACCTCTATTGTCAACCGAGACTTAAGAAAATGGAACGAAGAGTTGGGTGAAGTTTCAAAGCTAATAGGAGGAGTCTTTAAGACTTCATTTCTTCTTGTTAAGTTATAAAGTCAACAAGACATTCAAAATAATTGTTATTGAAAATTGTAAAAAGAAGAAAAATGTCGGAGGGAGTTTATTTATAGTCGCTCACCAGTCGCAACTTCAAATAGAAGTAATTTTATAATCAGAGGGGAGAACAATATGGTTTCAGCAGCTCTCAAGGAAGAGGAGTGTAATGTACTTTTTTTGTTTTTGGCTGATTTTGTGTTCAGCAGTAATGCTAATTTACAATGGTCTGATTCGATTTCTAATTATGATATTGCTTAAAGATTCTGGTTACTTCATTTATGTCCCTTGTCAGAGTCAATGTTATGTATTACCCTGATTCTTTTTTTAGTCTTATTTTTCCAGGTTTTTTTCTAATTGTTTTGCTCACATTTTAATGCTGAAGGGAAAACAATGCTGATGGACATGTTTTACAGTGCTACTGAAGGAATAGTTAAACATCGAAGAAGGTATCACTTTCATGAGGTGAGTGTTTTACTGTGTTTGTGGGCATAACCTGAATATTTATTTATGGTCTTAATGACATATATGTCATCGATATTATTTTCTGGAATAAATGTAACATCTTTCTATAGCAAGACCATTAATCATTGTCGCGAACATATTACTGAAAGTGATACCTTTTCCATTCTTGCGAAGGCCATGCTTAGAATAAATGAACATATGCACAAGACATGGAAGAAACAAATGGAAGAGAAGCCTTTGCAGTCAGGCATTGCAAGTTGGATTATGAATCTTCCATTTGACACTAAAGCTAAGGAGTGGTTAGCTGCAGAAGAAAGATACAAGAAAGAGGTGCAGATGAAACACATTCTTCCAGATGTAGCAGATAAGTTTTTTCTGGATCGAGAAGGAGAGGAAAAGGGAGCTAGCATTTTGTGCTTTGATGAGATACAGGTAAAGGACAATTATTACGCTGTGTTATAATGTGTTCCCCATATTTTTATCCTAAGGTAAAAGTATAGATTTCCGTAGCCCTATTCGTCAATTCTGATTTAACACTTGAGGAATATTTTTCTTATTGAGTTTTCTGTTTTCGGTGACTACTGGGCACATCCTTCCTCTTGGAGCAGTTTTTCATGATTCATTTGAAAGGATTTTAGGGAAGTGTGCATTTTTAGTCACTTCCCTGGTCTACTTTAGTATGTGTTATTTCGTCAAGTTTTTTCATTACAAATATTTTCCCCACCTATATCTTCTGTTCCAGATCATACTATCTGGTGGAAACTCAATGTAGGCTTTGAAATTTTTTTTCCCCTACTTAGCTTATACATGATTGCTGAGCTTCCTCTGTATCATATCACTTTTTCTTTCATACTTTGGCTTGTAAGGAAGATTATGACTTAATTTTTTGCTCTTTATTTCAGACTGTTGATGTATTTGCTATTGTGGCTTTATCTGGAATTCTAAGCAGATTGCTGAGTAGTGGAACTATTATTGTGGCTACAAGTAATCGAGCACCAAAGGACTTGAATGAGGTGTGTTCTTTATTAGTCAATCTTTTTACTTGATGTGTTATCCTTTTCCTTTGTTACTCAATTATGTTGCAGGGGGTTTATAAACACACTGATGACATCCCTGAAGATATATTTTTTGGAAGATATAGATTGTAGACCAATTGGAAAAGGGCCTCATATTTGTTTATTGATATTTTCTTCAAAAATGTTTTTTTGTGCAGGCTGGTATGGTACCAGAATTCTTCCAAAACCTTCTTTCTAATTTGGAAGAACATTGTGAGAAGGTGTTAGTAGGAAGTGAAATTGACTACCGTCGTTTTATAGCACAAAGATCAGAAAACAGGGTGAGAATTAATCTGTCACTTTCATCACATTTATGTAAACATGTGATGTCAGTATACTTCTCAGTGGTAGAATTTTATTATCAGCCATAGTAGCAGTGAAATTATATCCACCAATTATTTGATCTATTTTTCCCCAAATAGCTGTTTAAGATATGCATCTCTAGCAAGTAGCAACTGCAGTTGCAGTTTTGCTTCGTCATTGATTTCTTACACACGCAAATGTGATGTCAGTATATTTCATAGTAGTAGAGTAATTTTTGAGTTTGAACTGCCATATTAATAGATAAATACCCAATAAAAATTTGAATATTTTTTCCTAATCCAATTATTTTTTATCATACGGATCTCTAGGAATTGTATTTGCACTATATTGTGGCCATTGATTTCTTATATACATCATTTACCATACACAGTTACTGAAGTTATTAAAATAAAATGTAAAAGTCGATAGTTTGGTTCTGAATACAATAGAGGAAATAATCAATAGCTTAGGTTGTTTGCTCTCGGCTTTGTATTACCTACAAAGGGAAAAGCGAAATCTTCATTTCTGATGGTGAAAATGTGTGCATTGGCAACTGAGGGACACATGGAATGATCCAATATCGTTAAGGGTCCATCAATAAATTCATGTCATTGTGTATATACCCTAATTGATGTAGCCCATCCCATATTGACTTTGGTATTGATTGCATTTGGTTTTCTTAAGGTGGGTAAACGTTGGCATGATAGTTGATTAACCATAAAAAAAAGTTGTGGCTCTTTAGTTAGGTAGGTACTTGTACATCAATACAAAAAAAAAAGAGTATCTTAGTAGTTACTTTGCATCATCGGTTCAGTAAAACAAAACAATGCATATAACTTTCTCCAAATTATGAAATACCAATTCAATGTAAATGTGGCTTCTTTGTCAATTATTATGATGCCAACCTTACAAATATTGTACAGCCAAAGTCCTTCTACTCAACAATATAATCATAGGACAGAAACTGGAAAGTCCCTAAGTGAGGACACTTCCATGTTTGACATCACTGAAAGAAACTTTTTTTCTATTATATACTTCTTTGGTTTTGAACAGTATTTATTCATGATACTTGTGCGAAAAGTCAACTGCATATTTCTATCCATGCTCAGTGTATATAGTTGCATCTCAACAACACATCCTATTATGCCTATTAGAACTCGAACATATGGGAATTTAAGTTGATATAGATATGCAGGTAAACTATTTATGGCCTATTGAAAGGGAAACCATCAATGAATTTGAGAAAAAGTGGCAGGATGCAACAGGCAGATTTGGTGGAAAAATAATCTCCAACACCATCTCAGTGATGTTCGGAAGGTACAGGTTTCCTATTTATATTTAATGCTGTCAAACAAGGATGCATAATATAAATAAATCATATAAGTTTTTTGTGACAGGACTCTTGAGGTTCCTGAAAGCTGCGAGGGAATTGCCCGCTTTACATTTGACTATCTATGTGCCCGTCCGGTATGTTCTTTCTCTTTGTTTGGTTTCTGTATAAATTATTGTTTCCTAGCAAATATAGTTACCAACATATTGTTTGGCCATGAGGAAATGGAAGGGAGGGAATTAAGAGAGGCAGAATTCCTCCTCAGTCCATTTTTATTCCCCAACATCATTGGTTGATTTGGAGGGAAGAGAAGATGGGTTTAAGATATTTGTAATATGTTGACTAAAATATCCTTATATAAACTTTGTTCTTCTCATCAACCATACACAGACATGCTATCCATTCTTTCTAGTCGCTGCCGCCTGCTTGACGAAGGATCTGTCTCCACTTTCTCTTCTCCTTATTTTTTATAAACCCCATAACTTAGTTGGAAACAAATTGAATTCTAAGTTTGAGTTTGATAATTTTTTGCCAGTGGTATTAAACTAGGACTGGTACTCGACTCGGTCAGGGTACTGGATTGATGGGACACTAGTCAAACCAATGGGTTACTTGTTGAGCCACAAAAGTATATGTATTTTATTTGCAAATATTATATTATAAATATCCTACATTTATTTATCATGACAACAATAGACTCATGCCTTAGTGTGGTGGTAAAAATAAGTAAATAACCAAAGCTAATATTTTGGGATGCCTGGAAGTAAGATCTCTCCCTTGCTCTAACTGTTTCGATTTTCAGTTGGGTGCAGCAGATTATATTGCAGTTGCTGAAAACTATCACACCATTTTCATATCTGATATTCCAATGATGAGCATGCGCATTCGTGACAAGGTATTAATTAAAACGGGTTGAGTTGGCCTCATGTGTTTATAATTGACTGATGTATTTTAAGAAGACAAATTGTTGGTTAAAAGCTTGCTTTCTTGCTGTGTCTACATTTTCTAAGTTATTCTTCATATGCAATGCTTGAAATTTTATGCATCAGTCGTGACACTACAATTTGATACACTTCTCTTTCTAGACTTCCCTATCTTATTTTTGGGCAAAAAATAAATTTCTCTACTTTTCAGGCACGGAGATTTATCACTCTTATTGATGAATTATACAATCATCATTCTTGTCTATGTTGCTTGGCATCCTCTTCAATTGATGAATTATTTCAAGGAACCGAGGAGGGCACACTTTTTGACTTGGAGAGGTAATTTTGTCTGTTTGTATGTGATTTATGATGCATGGAAAGCTTTTGGATTTCAAAGTATAAATGCTTTGGATCTGCTGAAGCAGTGGTGTGATAATTTTGTTTGCCTTTTTTATCACTTCGCTGTCAATATATTATCCAGTGGTTGATTCTGATGCTTGTTATGCCTTGTAACTGGGAATAGGTAGTTTAAAATTGGAAACATTTATATTAAATTCCTGATTCTAGATTGTTTGTTGATGTTGTTGCTTGGCAAACTCATTTTCAAAGTAATTATTGTAAAAACTTATCATGGATATTTATTTCCTCAACCAACCATGTTAGGCCTAGATAGACAAATATAGGACTTGGAAGGCGTGAGTTACAAGAATATTTAGCAGTTAGAGATGTTTAGTTAGGAGACGATGTATAAAGAGATGATTCAGAAACATTGTTAGGAGAATGAGTCTTTGATAAGTTTAAAACAGAAACTTCATTAAACTGGACACAGAGCACACAAACTCACAAATCTGGTAGGTGAACTTTCCTACCGGTCTTAGAGTCATTTGCATAAACTGCACTCTATTGAGGCTGTAGAGTGTAGAATGAAGATTTTCCCTTTTATTGATGCTAAAAGTCCTATCGTGAAATTCCCAACGACTTGTTGTTTAGGTAGTTTTAGTACTTGGAAGGAAATCAACTCAAAAAGCCTCTCTATATTCTTCTACTTTACCAATCTATCTTACACTGCTAATTATTCAAAGGGATTTTCTTGTACTTGTCCCCCGTATCGATCTATTAGAGCCTCCGTCAACTTATCCCCAGTCAAAATCTCATCGACCTCTCAGAGAAGAATAAACTAGACAGTTGTTCCTCCCTGCATGCATAGAGACCGGGTCAAGTCTCACCTTGACTTTTTGAAATGTATTTGAACTTGAAAATAAATATCAGCCCTGGTGATCCATGCTACAACGTCTATTTTATCAAACATCGGTAACTCCATCTTTCCAATTGACATTTTATACTCGTCCCAAGTTTTACCTTGTGGTTTTGTTGACCCTGGTTGATAAAACCTATCACCTAAAGATGACTCTCCAACTGAAGAGGTTTCAACCCTTTTTCACTATCATTTTCTACACTGCATGCAAATATGCAATTAAATGATTGCTAAAGTTGTCCTACCTTATAACTACTGTATTACACAATTAAATAACTACTACAAAATCGTCCTACCATATAACCGCCATATTATTATTACTAAATACAGACCTGTTATTTTCTTATTTCTCATAGTGTATCTGAGCCACAGTTTAGGCTTGTTAATAGCATTATCTACAAGCTGGCTCGTATTCTTCAGTTCTCAATTCCTGTCTCTCTTCTACATTATATTTCTATTGCTTCCTCCAGGGATTCTCTAAACTCTAGATCCCTAACAGACCATGTACAGTTATTTATTAGAGTCACTGTAATCCTGCAACAAATTTATATCTGATCAAAGTACCAAACAAGAACCAAACATTACTTTTCCCATTATATGGCATAAAATATAAGTTATTCTCTAAACTCTAGATCCCTAACAGACCATGTACAGTTATTTATTAGAGTCACTGTAATCCTGCAACAAATTTATATCTGATCAAAGTACCAAACAAGAAACCAAACATTATTTTTCCCATTATATGGCATAAAATATAAGGGGGAGCCTTGGCGCAACGGTAAAGTTGCTGTCATGTGACTGAAAGGTCACGGGTTCAAGTCCTGGAAATAGCCTCTTGTGTAAAAAACAGGGTAAGGTTGCGTACAATACACCAAAATGGTGGGACCCCTTTCCGTACCCTGTGTATGTAGGAGCTTTAGTGCACCGGACTCCCCTTTTTTTTATAGCATAAAATAATTTACTTGGCAAGAAGGGAGGGGTTTTGCTCAAAATGCACCAGAGATCTATGTTAAGCTGCTTCCTTTTTTTTGGTGAAGTTAGGTTGCGTAGAGCCCAAGATGATTGTAAAAGTGGTTTTACTGATTGAGTTGAGAAATTGGAGACCATATCCTTGATTTCAAAGGTAAACTTCCAATGTGTTTCCAAACATGGCATAGAATGTGGGCAGACTTAAAAATAAGGAAATCGTCAAATTCCTTATAAACTAGATTTCTCTTGACAATTTGTGGTTATAATTAGTAGTTTTCATAGGTTCTGTTCTTTGGGCCAACATTCTTTTAATCGTAAGTTTCTCTTAATGATGTATTAACAGCCACTGACTGACAGATTTGCTTTTGATTGAAATTTAGCACTCTTAATTATATGATGCATTGGTAACTGAGCCTCCTCACTCTTTTTTCGGTTCCAGTTTCCAGTTTGAAACAGAGGCTGAAGGCAGCAAACTTCGCCGCGATGTCTTAGCAGAAGGCAACGTGGGCTCAGGAGGTACCCCTGTTGGCATCACATCCATACTATCTGGTCAGGAAGAGCTGTTTACTTTTCAGAGAGCTGTGAGTAGTTACCATTCCTGAATTTTAGTTGTGCAACAATAGTTACAAAACCTTTTATAACATTATGCTGAAATGGTTCCCGGTAGTATCTCTTTTTCCTCACTGCAAGTACTGAAGTTGCATTTCATAATTTTTCCTTGATTTATTTTCCGTATATGTTTCCTACCTGGTGGCGAGTTTAACATATACTAGATTCTCGTATTTCATGATGAATGGTGCTGAACATGTAATATTAGGATATATGCTGCTAACTAATTTCTAATGCAATTTATCTTGTAAGCTAAACTTCTGACTGACTAATCAGTTCTAAATGTGTTGTATCTGTGTCTTGAATTCTTTATATTGCTCTAGAACATTGAAAGATCAACTAAGAAGAAAATATTAACATTGATTTTTCATTGTAGGTGTCGCGCCTGATTGAAATGCAAACTCCATTATACTTGGATGGAGTCAGTAATGTCCACCCTTATTTTCAGAGGCAACATAAAACATTTCAAAAAAATCGCGACAACTTATTGTCCGAGTCATCATCAATTTGAAATTAAGTTTTCTTATTCTGCTACGAAAATTATTTTCTGACGTCAAATTGACTTTTATACACTTTATGTAGATATTCAGGCAATAATTTACTTATTATCAGCAATAAGCACAAGTATACAAGTGATCGAGTTAGTGATATTAGTTGCTCAAAAAAAAAAAGAAAGTTAGTGATATTAGTGTTGACCACTGATTGTTTATTCCTTTACAATATCGTAAATAAAGTAGCAATGCACGATAAATTGTACTTATGAAAAAGTTCTTAATATACAAATTCTGAAAGATTCAATCTTATTTGAGTTGTTGTTAGCTGTTATGATTGCTAAAGTTAAATAATAATTCCCGTGACTTGTCAAACGGTGTGTAATTTGCAGATATATATTTTAAAGATAAGCAAGAAGGGATTAATGAATTGTTATTGAACACAAAACAAGTGGTGCCTACAGAAAAAGTACGGTTGTATCACATAGTATGATATCGTTCGTTCCCATATATACTTTGTACTGATTGCCATTTGATTCTCACTACGGTGATTGGCTAGGATTGTGATAAGTTGGAAAATGGAACGGTAAACTAGTTTAAAAACAGAAACCAAACTCTTGATATTTTGGTTCTTCACCACAATGACAATTATCAATCAATAAATTTTTTGTAATGCTGACTTTAAGATTTTGTTGTCAAAAAAATTGTTTGATTAAGATCAAATATCTAATGTAGTTAAAACCCCAGCGGTTGGTCTGATAGTGAAGGTTTAAGACTTAGGAGTGTGCTTCTCTCTAGATCTCATGTTCGAATTTCTTAGGTGTCAACAGATCATGTGTTAGTTGGTCCTACGGATACTTAGTTAAAAAGAAAAGCTAATTATTGACCTATTTCAAAGTACAACAATGTTTCGAGTTAATAATTGATCTATTTTCATGGTAGAAATAGTAGAAAAGGAAAACTAATTCTTATCCAAAACCGAAGGTCGTGTTTAGATAAGTGTGTTTTTTCACTACTAGATCAAATGCTTAGAGTTGGCGAAACCTTTCTAATACAACCAACGCATCCATTGTATTCATATTTTGACTAAAGAAAAGAAGGGCATTACATGCCCGTCAATCCGCATTTTTATGTTGTATTTATATTTTATGTTGTTTTTAAATTTAATTTTTTAAAAAAAAATTTAGATTGTTATGGAAAACATTGTAAAAAATAAATATTCAACTAAGATTATTTGTTTTCAAATTTGCTATAATTTAGGCATAGATTTAAATTTTAATTTTAAAAAAAAAAGGATTGCTAATGGCAATTTCTTCTTGAAAATAATACTAAAAAGTAGTTAATCCATAGTAAACGTTCTTCTTCAGTAAAAAAATCCATAGTAAACGTTGGAGTTGCCTTTATCTAATCTAATGGTATAGATAACACTTATTTGAACCCTAAAACAGACTTATTTGAAAGTCTCCTATGAAATCAAATCAAATTAAGTTTTAATGAATTAGTCAATGAAACTATTTTTTTTAGGGATAGTCAATGAAACTATTTTTTTTAATAAAGTCAATGAAACTATTTGTTCCCCTTTTATTTTTTTGTCAAGTAGTCTAGTGGCTAGAACTCACACAATAAATTGTGAAGAAGTGGGGTGTCCGGGATTCAAATTTCAGTCCCTGCATATAAAATGCAATATCCCTGCCAACTGAGCTAAGCTCACGGGATCTATTTGTTCCCCTTTAATCACCAATATTGAAATTTATATAGTTCAATAAATAATAAATAGCGGTCAAATATTAAATGTTTTAACATTTGCATTTTAATCTACTTTTTCTTTCAAATATTTTTTTTGTAAATTAAATTATTATTTATTTTGGTTTAGGGCAGCACCCAAAACATTTGGTTTAAATTTCAAATGTCCGAGACAATATTAATATTATTTTTTTGTTATTAGCAAGTGAATTAAGGAAGCAGGATACTCTGACCCACAACAGTAGCGGTTTAGAAAGTCAACTAGAATATAAGAAAGCTATTGTTATCGGGGGCACTCCGTTTCCGTCTTTTCGCTCTTTTTATTGCGCTAACGTTTGAAAATTATGAACGGATTTTTTTATTCGGGGTGTTATTGATATCTTTAGTGTGGAATATCTTAAATAAAAGAGAATGTTGAACGAATGATTAAGATGAATTATTTAGATTAGAGAAAATGATTGATTAAGAGACATGAACAAAGACATCAAAAGTCAATAATATTTGAGTAAAACCTAAGAATTGGAAAGTGAAAAAATTTGTACTCATCAATATTCATGGATAAAATCGACGAAGGCAAGGGAGGATAATTTAGCGAATATTTGTAGATAAAATGAAGGGATATTTTGTTGCCCACCAGTGGATGGAGCCAGATGTAAATGTATCCATTATCACGCATATATATGCAGGAAGAAGAAGAATACGAAGAAAACAAAGAGGCAAGAAGAAGATGAAAATGCAAATAGAAGAATAAGAAGACGAAGAGAAAAGAATATGATGAAGAAGAAGAATATTGTCATCAAATTAAAAGTGGTAACACATAAGCCTTAGACCTAAAAGTCATCGGTTTGAGCTCTTTTAGTGTTAGTGGGGAGAGGGAAGGAGGGGGGAGGGAAAGAGATAGAGAGTTGGGGTAATACTTATAGGAGAACAGATGGTAGAAAATAGACTTAGATTATTTGGGTATGTAGAGAGAAGATCGATAGATGTTGTAGTACGAATGGTAGATCATATGGAGAAGAGTCAGGTTATAAAAGGTAGAGGAAGACCTAAAAAAACTATAAGAGAAACTACTATAAAAGATTTAGAGGTCAATGAGTTGGATCTAAATATGGTTTGAGGAAGAATATTATGACATAATTCGATCAAGCCGACTCCACTTAATGTGACAATTTGGTGGTTGCTGTTGTTACGAGTCTCTATCGATATATATTTTTTTTTTGTATATTTATTTGGTTCCATGTTTTCAAAGGGACAAACTTGATTATGAATGTGTAGAATTGATTCTAACATGAATGTTTGCTTGCAAATAGAATTGATTTTGTCTTGTGAATTTATTCTAGTTGAAATTAAGGGTCTGTTTGGTACGGATTAAAATAAAAGTGATTTTGATATAAAATAATTTAGAGATTATATTTTAGAGATTTTGTGAAAAATCAGAAACAATACAACTATCAATTTTTTTTAATAAACCAAAATGAATTATATTAACAAAACAATAGTAATCTCCCCAGCACAAGGTGTGCCGAGAAGACCACTAAAAAGAAAATTAGTTGTTTGGATACAACTATATAAAAGAGATTTTTTGTTACAAAATTAGTTCAATATTTTAAATCATATTTTCTCTTTCCTCTAAAATAAATATATGTTTTGAGAAACTGCTCTTAACAGTTTCTCATTTGAAGCTGTTTTTAATTTTTTGTTTAAATTCTGATTTTTTTAAAAATCGGTAACAAACAGATGCAAAACTAAAAGTGATTATTTATTTAAAAAAATAATTTATTTTCTTAAAAAAGTTATAACAAACGGGCTCTAAAATTTATAACTTTTGATTGTAAAATAAATTTAAAAAGTAGAAACATAAATCGCTCTATTTGTTTAAAAAATCATAGTAATTCACTCAAAATCATTTTTTATCACGGAAATTAAAAGAAAAAAGATAACTTGATCTTTTATAAAGTAGAAACAAAAAGACAACCTATAAGCTTTGGGTACGTATCACCCGATCCATTTCGTACTTATCACCCGAACCGTTTCGTACTGTTTTGTTCTTCACATATATAAACTCTACTCACCAACACAAACCTCGTCTCTATTCCCTTTTCTTTCCGAAGATTGGTTTATTGTGTTGTTTCACAGAGACACAGATTCATTCATTCACCAACCCTTTTCTCTCTCCTCATTCTCTCGCATTCTCCGCCATCTCTTTCTCCCTTTTTCAAAACACCAAAAGGGTTTATTCATCACACCTTTTCATTAATGGGTTTCAAAGGAATTAACAAAAACAATCCCTTTGATGACAAAATCAACAATTTTTTCTCAATCTCCAATTTAGGTTCTCAATGGAATCATCACCATGAAGAACAACAAGGATACCCTTATCCTATTGGTGGTTTATTTGCAAGCATGAGTAGTAGTCAAATGGGACCAGGTTTTGGTGCTGGTGGAATTCAACAACCAAACCCATCTTCAGATTCATCTCCTCAAAGGAACAATGGTGTCAAAATCCCCTGCACTGAGTTATACGTAAGGTATGTACAATCAGAAGGTAAAGTTAGGATTCTTGGTGTTCCTGATGAACAAGATGAGATTCTTGGTGTTGAGAAAAAGAAAAAGGGTGGTCTTAAAAAGTTTAAGATTAAGGTAAAAAACCCATCTTTGAGAAGATTGATTAGTGGGGCTTTTGCTGGGGCTGTTTCTCGTACTGCTGTTGCACCTTTGGAAACTATTAGGACTCATTTGATGGTTGGAACTAGTGGTCATTCTAGTGGTGAGGTTTTCAGTGATATCATGAAGACTGATGGATGGAAAGGATTGTTTAGAGGGAATTTTGTTAATGTTATTAGGGTTGCACCTAGCAAGGCTATTGAGGTAGTTTTAATAATGTTTATGTTTGTTTTTATGTTTTTGTTATTTTCATTGTTTTTTGTTTCATACTATGCTGTTGTTGTTGAATGATTTTTTGTTTCAGTATGTGTTAATTTTATCTGTGTTGTTGAATTACACCAACATTATGAAGTAATTTGATCCATGTACCATACTGGTATACTCAACTTAGTGCGATAAAGCTTGATTGTTTTTTATTGTTGAATTTTATCTGTGTTGTCAATTGAGATAGCAGAAATTAGGGGCTTGCTCAAATTCTGTTTTGCATCAGTGCTATTGCGCTGCTATAGCCCGCTATTTCATAATATTTTGTACTAAATAACGTTTCAGAAAACAATAAAAGTAGCGACTTGTTTAAATTGTGCGCCACTCTTTAACAACGCTGTATTTTATTTATTGAAAAATCATTGGCTTGTGTTTTGATATGTCAAGGGATTTGTTTCTGTTGACTGGGTTTGTTTTTAAATTTTAGGAGGACCATTCATATTTTCAATGTAAAGAACAAGTGTTTAAGAGATTGAGTCTATGTTTAGGGCTATTATTAGTTAAAATATCTGTTCCAAAAACAGGTAACAATTGGTTTCGTAAGTTGAAACATAGCAATATATGAAAAGGTTCAGATATAAACAATTCAAAATCACTAACAAAAAATTAAACAAAGAAGTGCTTCAATCTCCTTAGATTTATGTGTTAGGTGATAAAATCTGGAATTTCACTTATATTTTATCAACCAAAATGCAAATATCACGTTTGGTATGGTATCTAACTTGCTGCCAGATTTGCCTGTCATTTTTAACAAGTGAATTATTCATATTCTCCTAACTGAAAAAGACATCAAGATTGGTAGCTATGCCCTTCTGATAGAATGATCTTTGTGACATATAGTTAGCTGTATTGCTGCTAAATTTGTTTTATTTCATTCGCTTGCGACATATCCCTAAGTCAGTTTTTAACATCTGTATCAATTTTAGCGTTAACTTTTATTTGGTTTATATTAATAAAGAATTTTCATGCGGTAGTTGTTTGTATATGTTTTTTCCTTGTGTTGGTGATTTGGGGCGGTTGGTGGTTTGTAAGGATCCTTTGGTGCGCTTTTGAGAGGTTTCTAACGGTATTCTACGAATCAAGAAAATTTTCTTCCATAAAAAGTACATTGGAAAATGTTTTTTCCGCACAAATCTAAAACAAATAAAATAAGCTATAAGGTTTACAAGTTGGAAATATTTTTATAAGTAAAGCGGAGTTATATCACGTTTGGCGGTCACAGTTTTTGGTAATTGTTGTTTTGTTTGCCTCTTCTCTTCTTCGATTTTTTTCATACTAGGCATGTCACTGGCTGTCCAAGTTAATCCTGTAGATAGAGCTTCTATAATTTGACTAGAATGCTGATTCATGGAACCATGTTCATGATAAGTAATAATAGCATTCTTTGTTGCAACAGAAAGTTTTTTTTTGTTTTCAGACAAGAAAGCAACGTCAAATATAGTTCATTTAGCATTTATATTGAAAACCAACTTTTAGTTCTTATTAATGCTTCAAATTTTGAAAAGATCTATGTTATCTGTCAGACTGTGTTGTTAAATAGCTGCTATAGCGATGCAGTATTTGAACAAATTGTTATTGCTCGCAATAAACTATTTAATCAAAATATTGTCAAGAAGCGGCACTATAGCACTGTTATGTAGCGAAATTTGAACAAACTACAAATTTATGGGATCCACGATTGAACAGAGATGAAGTCTGGTTGTATGTGGCAGTATTTTAACTGTTTATAGGCATTGTGTTTTGTCTTCGATTAGTAATTTAATAATCCCCATGATCATAGATTTAACTCCAGCATTTTTTTTATGCATCTGAAAATATTGCATTTTTTTCTGCAGCTATTTGCTTATGATACAGTTAAGAAGAACCTCTCATCAAAGCCCGGGGAAAAGCCTAAAATCCCAATTTCTCCGTCATTGGTAGCAGGCGCTTGTGCTGGA
>Ga0099826_10000242_pt1 | contig 24051 bp, 18 predicted proteins | sample Mtrugardesep15_FD_76830 | JGI IMG/M metagenome (GOLD analysis project Ga0099826, IMG submission 76830) | Root nodule microbial communities of legume samples collected from California, USA - M. trunc garden sep15 | ecosystem: Host-associated > Plants > Roots > Nodule | place: USA: California... | reverse complement strand
TATCGAGACCTTTTGCACTAAAGGTGTGCTTTTGTCCTTCTGTATTTCAGCAACAACCCCTTTAATATCCATACCTGCATTGACCATTAATGGTGACTCTCAAAACCTTACCTACCACTCAAAACCAAATAAGTAGAACATCCGCAAAAGAGACTAATTTTTAATGTATTTAAGCTAGAAAGTAGAAACATGCTTCAATATTGCATTAAAAGAATCATAAACTATGCACATTTCTCTCTAAAATGACTCAATCATACATACCGGCACAAAAGGCACGAGCGGAACTGCTTTCAACCAGAACACATTTGACATTTGGGTCAGATTCCCATTCATCAAGATAACTCTTATACTTTATATCCATATCTGCACCACAAAGATTTCCAAATCAAAATCAACCCAAAAACACTCACAAAAAAAAAAAACCAAATTAACTAGCTAAAAATTCAAAAAGAGTATAGATGTGAAACATTCTTAGTTTTTCTGATTCCATGATCAACAATCAATACCTAGCTAGAATCAAAATAACCCCAAATTTTACATTATTTTTTCAAGGGCCTTATGACAATAATCAGAAATAGTAATTTGGAAGAAATTGAGAACTACATAAGATAAATCAGAATTATACGAAAAGTGCAATAGAATGAATGAAAATAAGAAACCTAGGTTCATGGCGTTGAGAGCTTTGGGGCGATCGAGGGTAAGAAGGGCAACGCCGTTAGAATTAACGGTGCCTTTGACGAATTCTTCAGCCATTGAAGAAATGGGTCGGAAAGAGAAGAAAGGTTTGGTTTTGGAGAGAGAAGAAGAAGAAGAAGATGCAAATGAACTGAGAACAAAACGATTAGCTACGACAGTACGAAGTAGTAGCATTCTTTTCCTGTGATGCCGTTGGTTGGTTGGTTCATACTTTGTTCTTATGTTTAGTTAACGACATCATACATTTATTGTCTTCTGACTTTTTAGCCCCTCCTTTTTCTTGATATTTATAACCATCTACTTTTATTTGCTTTCTCTTCTCAAGGTTACATTAGTCACAAAACTTTAAATTACCCCTTAATACAATTAATTTCTAAATACGATAAGTTGGCTTATAGTTTATTGATAAAATTAAAAATTCGTTTGCCATGGATTAAAAAAATGATTTTAATATTTAATAATTTTTATATTACTTTTTAGAGATTTTACAATAAATAGTTGAAATTATTTTCTATTTGTTTAGCATAATAAAAATTATTTTTTATAATTTTTTTAGGTGAAAGATGAGTTGGAGGTGTCTCCTACTACCATACCCAAAATGTATATACAAAAAGGAAATAAAGTACAAAACAAGGGGACATAAACTGAAACCCTAAAAAAAAAACATACAACGATCTAAAGAGAGATCAAAACTTCAAGTGAAAACCTTTAGAAGTACTTTACCCTGAGCCTTGTAAGGTAAGTCCATTTGCTAGCCTTAGTCTGCTTTTGATGTTTTTTTTTTTTTTGAGACAACTATTTGAAATTGTTGATTGGAGACATCAACTTCAGCCATATTATCCTAAGATTGTCTTAGAAAATCCATATCACTTTAGATCCAAATACTTGTCAAGATCAATGGGGTGGTATTTTGACAATAATCTATATTGGTCACCGCATCACACCAAGGGCAAATGAAACGTATATCAATAAAGTGTTGGTCCCTTTACCCTTCTATTTATCCAGCAACTTCTCTAAGGTTTTGTTTTCAACTGTTTGTGTCTTAGCAACTTCCTTATAAGCATTCTGGTTGTTATGCAGTCATTTACACTGACCAATGGTGTGATCAATTGTTGCATAATTTTGACAATAAGTAGGGAGTCATTCATAAGTAATTTCAACGTAAAAGGAAAATCCTTCACGTTCAACCGTAATCTCATAAAAATTTCTTTTGGAAAGGTCAATGTCAACCAAAATCATTGCATAATGTCCAAAAATGTGATTCTTAGTCACAACGTCTAATTCTAGAGGAGTTCCCACCCCATTAGCAAATTCAAACAAAGTTTTAAGTATCCAATATTCTTATGGGAGATTTATCAATCTAATCAAGACTTGAACATAAGTTTGCTTCAGATTGTGAATGCTAAAATCTGGAGACCATTTAAAAAGTCGGAAAATACCTAGTTTAAGATTAAAATGATTTTTTAAATTAAGTTTAACTCATCCTTATAAAATTAAAATGATTTCTTTTAATTAGACATAATTCATTCTTATATTTATGGCTTATAAGACTTTCTTTAACTCTGGTTTAACGTTTGTCTTTTTAATATTAATCAATATTTTTAATACTTCACAAATTTCTACTAGGTATTTGTAAAAACATTCAAAAAGCTGTAACATTAAAAAATAAATAAAGTGATTGTTCTTATAATAAAGACATATGTACTACATTGTCCTGTTCAATTTAATCCTCAACGTGGTACCGATCAAGCTGTATTGTTGAATACGGGCAGCAAAGTCTGATGCATGACCCAAACCCAGTATTTTGAATTCAAATTTACTAGAGAATAACTTATTCAGAGCTGCCTTAAGATCTTCGATACCATTTTAAGAGTAACCAGCAGAATAAACAAAGGTTGCCTCCATAGTTGTGTCAAAAAAGAAAAAGGCTGCATCCATAAGTTACTAACCACGGTAAAAATAAGTGAAGCAGAATTATTTTCCTCGCAATTAGGTTGAAGCAAGCATTAATTAGCGTTTGTCTGATCATCAGTGTTGGAAAAAAGAAAGATTAAAAAAGATAGTAAATAGCGTTTGTCTTTCAGTTCAAATACCATAGTAGATTTTCATTTTTTAGCCATTGTATAAAATAAAATATATGCCAAAAAAATAGCCATTAATTATGCTAATGTCTTTCTTACATTCAGAACTTTAACCAAATTACAGCTCCATAAAGCAAATGTGCACGATTCATCCGAGAAGGAGAAAGATCAACCAACATTATTTATTTTTTCTTTATTAGCAGGTGGAATTCCAAAACTGTGCATTTTTAACCTTGGATACACTTTGCAAAACTTCCAACGGAAGAATATCACCAATGACAGCAACCATTTTGGTGTCTAGATCTACCTTATATGAGCTCACTCCTGTTCATAAGTGCAAAGAATCAATTAAAATACTAAGCAAACGAAATAGCCCCATGTCTATACCATGCCACATTTTGATACTATATCATATGTGAAACTAAATTAATAATAACAATGTTGGCTTTTTCTTATGTGACTTAGCTTTTATATATCAAGATTGCTAAAATAATATATCTCATAATATGGGAGGTGTGGGCAACCTCTCTGCTTTTATCACAAATTAACCAATACAATTTGTTTCATCTTCTATGAACTTTTCATACTTGAAATAAATAAATATATCACATACAATTACAAACAAAATTAAAGGAAATGAAAATACTCACCTTCAAGCTTTGATATATGTTTCTCAACTTTTCTTGCACAGCCATGGCAATGCATGGAAACCCTCAATATTACTATCTGCATATTTGAACAACAAGATATCTGAATTTTATTTTTTTGAAGAGGCACAAGATATCTGAATTAATTAAAGCAGGTTCTATTATGTATAATAGAAACATTCTTAATCAACTATCTCTTTTGTTTTTTTTACTTGATTGAGTAAGCATATCGAGGAGTAAATATCCAAGCTGATCCCTGAAATTTGAAATTTTAGTATATTGTATCAACTCAGTCCTCTACATTATCAATATTCTAAAATATCCTTGAAATGTAAGATGTTAATCAAGTTCATTAATATTCTAAAATATTATCGAAATTGCAAGATGTTAGTCAAGTTCGTCTTTCAGTCGGTATTTGCAGTAACTATAATGACATTAAATTGGTAATGTCAAATATGCTTTTGAAATTAAGCTAACGAGGACAGAGATGTATTTGATATCAGATCAAGATAAAGGGAGAGATTTTATTAACATTGTGCAACTATAGGGATCATTTTGAAATATAGACAATCTGGTGGACTAAGTTGATACTAGTGACTAAATGTTGTTACTAAAGAGATGAAAAACTTCACCTTAGGTTTCAATTGAAAAGCCAATGTTTGCTTTCCAGCAAAAACATCCTTCAATCGTAGTTTTTGATCATCTTTGTCACTTGCAATCAAGGGCTTACTCTCAAACTCATCATCAAAATTTACGGAATTTAGACAGAAGCATGAGTTTGAACCAGAAGAAAGACAGAATGTATCCAACATTTTACCAAGTTTCCCCATAATATGAGTTGAAGGAACCTATAGCCTATATGCTCTCAAAACACAACACTTCCTTATGTTAAGGAAAAAAGGAACATCAAGTATGTGAAAAAAGAAGAAGCTTATGGTGAAAATTGTATTGGAGAAATAAATCAACTTGCACAAAAACCAATGGAATTCATCTAGAATAATGTCAGAAAACAGAACCAGTGAGATTAAAATTTTGTCATGTGATAAACCACTAAATTACATTGACCAAACTAAATCCAATGGAGACAGTTACCAAACATTGGTGACATAAAAGTAGAAACATGGTTTGATAAACATCCTTTTAACTATAAATGGAAGAAACAGAAATGTATTACAAGAGGACAAACGTGACTCATATAATCAAATTAATAAAGAGATTAGAAAAGGAAGAAAAAGTGATCACAGAATGGGAAGTAGAGATAAATAACCAACTTTATATATGAAAATGTGTGATGAGGCTTAGCACAAGTTGGAGGAAAAGAATATGTATATAGATCCATGTGGATAAGTATAATTAATTAGTTAGCATTTTCTTAAGTATAATTAGTGTAACATTGAAATTAATGAACTATAATATTATTAAGCATGGTAAAGAGTTCAAATATAATAAAGAATAAGGTCAAGGCGTATTTGGTAATATAACTGATGCAAATTGTAAACAAATCATCTATTTAACAACATGTGGTTGGTCTTGGTTGGTTTGAGTGGTAAGGGATTAAGATGATTTAACTATTTAAGTAATAACTTGCAAGAAATTTTTTAATTGGGAGGACAGAATTTATCTTGTGTGTCCAACAAGTTTTTTTGATGAGATTAATCACTGGAAAGAAGCAAAGGAGATTAGTACCAATAATATGGTCATAAAAAAAATTAGAGACAAAACAAAAAGGATGGACCGTGGCAATGGCATGTCACACCTCACTTTCTTACTAGAATTTTCTGAATTTTTAGCAATATTAGCCCTCAAATGATGTGTACACACATCTTAAACTATAATCATATGGCAACAGTGCAAAATGCTGAGATCATTGTTAAATTGAAAAATGTATAAATAAAGAAACTTGAAAGCTACTTTTTTTTTGACAGAAAACTTGAAAGCTACTTGTAAACAACAGGTGACTAATCTGATCATACTCCATATTACTCATAAATTGTGTCATTAGAAAATATATTGATTGAAAAGCTTTGCATGCTTAGCATTCTAAACGACTAAACCATGTCATTAAGTTAATTTTATATCCATAAGTGGAGAGGTGGGAAATAATAGAAAAAGTAAATCTGACCCATTGTGACCTGAATGGAGCTGAATCAATTGACGTTTTTATATGCTCAATCAAATGTATAATAGTGCAAAGATGGGACATGCTTTCTTGCATTATTGGACTCTATGAGCTCAGAAGCATTTCTGATCAAATTATTGAATAATTGTATTAAATAAAAGGTTCTTTCTTTCTATCTACAGGTTGGTCCATGTGATAATGGTTCATTTAAAATATGTCTCAGATTGAGGAATTTGACAAGGGCAAAGACATTTGTTGGAAGAGTGTCAGTCACATGAGCTTTTCTTATGCGGCGATAAAATAAATAGTCATGCCATGATATTTCACTGTTCATGTGCTTTTATATGAAGTTTAGGCCATACATCGAACATAGAAGTGGAAGCATTTGGTTGGGTATATATTATTTGGATTTGTGTTGTGTGCAAACCCTACCACCATGTTTGGTTTAGTGAATGTTTGGATCAGCTTTTCGCATATAAATACCACGTTCTAATGCAATTTTAACGTGGAAATCATGAAGATACAAATATAAGCTTTTACTTTGATGCAAATTTTCAAGGTGATGTTTGTTGAAGTGCCGCATAACCAAACAAGTCATTAGAAAAAGAAGTGGAAGGAAAGAAAGTAAAAAAAAAATTAAATTATAGCTCCAGTTATTTGCTACATTAATTTCTACTTGTATTGAACTAGAGGTGAAAACAGCTACATTCAAACCATACTTTGTTACCAAAAAACCATACTTTATAATAACACATTACGATTAATCAAACATCAAATAAATCAACAATGACCATAAAAGTTCACGGTGTGAGTCAGTGAGATCATATACATAAACTAAGTCTTAATATTTTATTCAAACATTTGAAGATTAAGTCATATACATAAAAAGTACACGTAAATGATATTGGCCTCTGGATAAAGTTCATCAAACAAATTGTTGCATAATATTGTGCAAAATAAAGTCTTAGAGACATTAATAACAAAAGACACCAACCCCAGTTAAGAACCAAAATTTGATGGCAAAAACATACCTAGATTATCAAGATAATACCACAGCAACACTCACAAACTTTTCTTTCAAAGCCTCATCCATGATGTTTTTAAACTACCCGACTGCTATCAAGTTATGAGTTACTGCGGGAAATTATGCAGTAAATAAACACCATGCCAAATTCTGGGTTTATGCAGCGAATTATGCGGTAAAAAAATACTATGCCTCTTTCACCGAGACCCCTTGACACAGTCGAAAGAGTAGGATATCAAACACACCTAGATTAGAAAGAGACAAGTTTGCAAACGATAAACCTATAAAAGCAGGGTTTCGAAATCCACCACAAATTGAGAAAATTCTCAGAAATTTAAATGAAAAAAATGTCGCTCTCTTGCTACCAGCGGCGAAGCTAGCAAGAAATTTTTGCAGGGCCAACTATAACCAAAAAATAAAATATTTTAAATTTATGTTAATTTTCGACAACTAAATTTGTTTAAGGTAACTTAATGTTTATTATTTGGGGTAGCTAGATATAAATACATACCAACTAATTTAAGAATAACATATTTTTTAGGTATATGAAGGGCTACGCCCCTGCTTACTACAACAAGCGTTTAAATACTAAGGAAACCCTAATGAACTGAAATCTAAAACAGAAAATAAAACAAAATTTATTAAAATTCGGCTACAATAATAAAATCGAATTTTCGGCCTTCATATGAACTCCGTTGGCTTAAAAAGCTCAAACGCGTTGCAATCCATTGTGTTCAACTCATGGACCAATTTCCTTTCTGAAAAAGTATAATAATAGTCATTCTAATATCGGATATCAAACCTACACTATTCTCGCTGAACCTTTCTTACAATCAACTTCATTTTGAAAACATGCGGCCAATCCTCCTATATCACCCCTTTGCTTATATAAATCACGGAGTAGCTTTATTATCATTAGATTCAAGTTTTTAGATACAAGTTGAAGGAAAAAATTAATGAACTCTAAAATATATTCAAAGCATGAAACATAATTAACCAAATGGGCACAAAAAAACACATTAGTCTTTTACTATAGGACTTAATAAAAATTCAAGGCATGTATATTATCCTTTGCAAAATAAATTTACGAAAATTGTGACTGTAGAGCATATTGTGTCGAGTGTCAAAAAATTACAAATGTGCATCTAAATATAGTACAATACAAAAACTTGTAAACAATGGAAAATGACTCAAATGAGTTATATTATACCTCTCAATTTCCTTCGAAAAGTTGTAGATTAAGTCGTATATACATAAAAATACATGTAAACAATATATATGGCAAGTGTTACAGTCATAAGGTCTCGTAAGTCGTATGATGCCTTAAATATATACAATCTCAACGAAAGAGCACATCCACAACCACTGCAGAAAAGCAATTCATGATAGGTTGTCATTACTAATGGCATCACATGTTGTCCTAAATATATAAGACCAAAAAAGGAGCACTACCACTGCTCTTACCAAAACAAACCAACATCAGTCATCATTTTAAGGTTAGCTTTTTCCTCTCATATGAGGAGGTACGCCAAAAAGCTTACGTTTTTTGTGATCATTATCACATAAGTAGTCATAAAATTGAGAACTTTCTTCTATACAACTCTAATGAAATTTTGGATAACAAAGGTTGGGTTAGTTGGTCTTTGAAATCCTTTTTAAAAATTGATTTATTTCTCCAAATCCACATATGCCAACATGTAGTCATAAATGTTGTTTGCCACCTAGTATAACAGTTTTATTCCACCTTTGGTTGAGGTTTTTGAAAGGCCAAACTCTCCCTCCAATCAACAAAAGAAAACAAAGTTAGTGAACTAATCTGAAGACACAAGTCTATTCCATACCCAATGTGTCTGCGTACAATCACGAAACACATGAAGAACAATTACATCTTCATTCTCTACAGGTACACGTGGGTGATATACCCACCCCCATCTAATTCGGCAATAGTTAGTAAGAATATGTCCATGAACCACTGCCACATTAAAATTTGAATACGATGTGGTCCCCTCCAATTCCATAGATCTTCCCAATCCCCTTCACAGTAACACAATTTAAAACAAGTAAATCGTAAGCATCTTGATTGAGAATTGTCGAGTAATAGTGCCACCTAACCCAATGGTGTTAAGCCCATCAGCCTCGATAATGGTATGGATTGCTATGATTTTATTTGCAATATTATTAGGTAGATTCTCAAAAAAGAAATTGTTGTCCCAATTCTCAGAAACATTAGTTACATCCTCCATACTATATATAAAGTAAATTATCTTTTTCTAAAACTACTCTTAATTTTAAATACAAGTAACAAATAAATAAGAATAAATTTAAATATTATAAAAAATATAACAAACATAATATGAATACATGTATATTTTTACTTTTATGAAGATTGTTGTTATGTTATTAAAAAAAGCAACAAACATTTATATTTTTACTTTTAATCAAAACTAAAATTTCATAAAAAATATCGTTCATAATTTTCAAACGTTATCGCAATAAAAAAACGAAAATACGGGCACGAAGTGCCTGTTTTTCGCTAGTTAACAATAAGAGTGATATTCAAAAAAGATCGATTAACTATTGTGATCAGAGAAATGTTGTTGGACCCCATTTATCCAACCTAAAATTAGTCAGAACACCATCCATTTTAGATAAACAAACAACGTCCTACTCAACAAAATAAGACTTACAACTATGACTAATGTATCTCAAATAAAACTTCTTTGAATTGTAGAGAGTAGAGGATGATCATTTTTAAATGATCACTCTTTAGAGTCCATATATCAACTTAATTCCAATCTTTCATAAAATAAATAACTAAGTCTATGATCTGTTTGTTTCTGCGGTGCAAGCAACTAAAACCACGTTTTTGCTAAAGCTCCAAATTGGAGCTTCTATTTTTTAACGTTTTTTAAGCATTGGAAATCGTGAACAGTGCATTGGGAAGTGGTTTTCAGCTACCAAACGCCTTTCCAAACACACAATATATCATAGGGTCATGTTAACCGGTATTTCCGAGACACTGGTTAAAGAAACTAAAAAAAAAGTTTTATAATAAAAATAACACTTTTTATTCTTTTAAAGAGTCGACAATACAAGTACCAATGCAATACTTACCACATTTGATTTCTTAACGAGTGCCTCGGAGAACCGGTTAACATTCCCCTATATCATATTATTTATTTTTGTTCTTCTAGAAGCTGGTTTATATTATTTTGAAGAATGCGACTGTCATTGGTCAAGCATGCCACATATTTAGCTGTAGGGGGAATAGTCGCCATGTATGACCATCGCAACTTAACAAGAGACTGTCCTAAACTCTTACAAATCAATATTTAACCGCACAAAATATTCTTATTACTATATTTTGACTCAAAAAAAATAAAAATCCTTTTACTATTCAAATAAATCATATTTCCTTACCCCTTTCTCCCTTTTTCTTCACTCTTTCTTTGCTAAAACCTGATTATGAGTTGTACAAAGCCGTAATTTCACCAACTCAGAAAGATCTCTCTCTCTCTCTCTGGTTGTTGCGCTGTGTTGCTGGATCTCTTTTATTGACCATCACCGTCAGCAGCTTAAACGAAAAAGCTGCTTAACTGTTTCTTTCTTCTTCTTCCGCTGCTGCTGCAAAATCAGACCCTTCTCTTTTATATCAACTTTTAGAGTTCTAATTGAATTTCGACTTCAGAATATCATTTGCAAACTTTTTTCTTCTTCTTCTTCTTCTTAATTCTCAGGCAAGTGTTTAATTCTTAGATCTGATGTTTTTGCATTCTCCTTCAATTTGTATGCTGATCTGCAAAAAATTGTTTGCAAAATTCAATGTTCTTGATTTTTTTTTTCTTCATTTTTTTTTATTTCATGTTTTGGAAAATTCTAGAATCTAGGTGCATTGTATGGATGATCATATTTTCGGATGAAAACATGATAAGTTTTAGTTAGTGTTTGGTTCTACGCCGCGAAAATTGATTTTGATTGTATCGATTTTAGTTAAAAGGGACTTTAAGATAAAATGATTTGTGTATGAATTTGATGAATACGTTTATGTGAAAGTGATTTGAACTATAAATTTGAGAGAACAAATCATGTTTGAAGGCAAAAGCTAGAAGTTCTAGAGAGTATCAGGTTAGAATCAATTTTAGCGGTAAAATCAATTAAAATAAAAAACACGCAAACATATCGAAATCAAATTTGAGTCTTCAGAATCACTTTTTTCAATTCAAATACTGAATTCAAACATAGTTAATTTCTCTGTAGCTTTGGAGCAATTTGATAGAAGTTTTGATAATCATTTGTGAATTGGTTGATTGGATTAGTTTGGTTTATGTTGATATTTATGAGTTGTCATGAGTTTAACAGAAGCGGAGATGACAAGTCGACTAAAGGAAGATCAGAAAAATGAACGAACTATTCGAGGTCTTCTCAAACTTACACCGAATCGAAGATGCATTAACTGCAACAGCATGGTAGCATCTTTTTCCTGCTCTTCAAGCAAGTGAAATTTCTTACTCTGTAGTTTATGTCATTTAATATACTATAGGACAACTCATTAGAAATGCAGTTAGAGTGTCAAACATTACAAGTCACAATGATGTAGTGGTAACCATTCAATGGGCTGTGTAGAGAACTTAAGAGGCCTAAGGCGAACTTTGTAGAAATATTTAATTAGATTAAATTTCCTGTCTACACCAGCCTTTTTAAATTAATTATCCAAGATGAAGGGGTTGTTATTTGTTAATGGCAGCAAGTTTAAATATATAACAGCAGCAAAAAATGGTAGAATAGAAGGTTGCAGTACCATGTTTGAGCAAAAAAAGTAGAATTGTAAGTTTAATCTTTTGTTGCTTGATGATATGGCATTAGCTATCTTAAATGTCCTTAATAATAACAAAAAACGGTGAAATACACTTTTTTCGAAAGAAGAAAAGTAAACTGTAACACATCGAGATATGAAAATCCAAACAGTTTACCACACATTTTATTAACAATTTAATGCGAGTTATATTTACACTATTTAATCATATCAACGAAAGAAATAAAAAGTCAATAATAAAACAGCGAGAGGTACATTACAAGCTTACGTCAGTAAAGTGGGAAGTAATTTTGTTCAATATAAAGATGTAAATTATGACTGGTGGGGAGAGATACTTTGGTCACAATAAAGTAATATTGGTCTTCCATGAGATACACTTCTTTTTTACCATCTACTACAGAATCATAGGTGTGGCCTGTGGGCCCATGGACAAATTAGCGAGACATGTATAAAATAATGGAGGCATGGGGGATTGGCTTGGGGCCTAAGCAACAGCCTCATTTGCCTTGCTGTTTACGCTGCTTTTTCACGATTTATAATCTGCTAGTGTCTGAGAATTACTCTATGAATTGCTACTTTGTAGCAACTTTAAACCGATTGCTACTTGTTATATTTGAATATGCTAGAGTGTATAGCACAAATCATATGAGTTTACCTGTGTATGTCTTTTGTCAACCGACACTGAATCTTTTATTAAATGTCAACTGTTGAAAGTCAGACCAGAGGTAGATATTACAATCAGTTCAAGCGAAGCTTCGCTCCATGGATAGTGTTTTATTTTTGCATTTTTTACTATTTGACAGGAAACAAATGTTCTCAGAATTTTGTTTATGCCGTGGTTGTAGACTATTAAAATTAAAATCAAAGGGATGATAGTAGTTCCCTGCCCTAATTAGTCTCCTCTAGATTCCTTGCTACAACAGAAACCTTGAATGAAGAAATAAATTTGAATATGAGATAGAATACTTAGGATGTGCATATTTATGCTCACGTTGTACACTTTGATTTAAGTGTTGGTAATCTTTATTCTTTGCCAGCTTTTTATAATGTTGGTCTGCTTGGGCTCTTTGCACGTAGCTAGGAAATGGTTGAATTTGATACTGTGACAAGTCTGTTACAATAACCCCCTTGTTTCTTACTCTCTTGTTAGGGACCACAATATGTATGCACAAATTTCTGGACGTTTGTTTGCACAAACTGCAGTGGATTACAGTAAGTACTTTATATTTTTACTTACGAACTGTACTGTTGTCGAAATGTTGAGGTTGATGATTGTTGAATAGATTTTTCTTAAGGTACATTGAAACATATCGTAAGGACTAATACTGCTCATTGTAATGATATATTTCTCACTTGAACTCGAATATCTACTTCACTAACAACGAAGCTTGAAATTCCTGTATATCAATTGTATTTTTCTTGTACTTTTTGAGCACCGTTTTAGTGTTGTTTTTGATGGACTGGTGTTCATAAATTGTATACTAAATATGTTTCTCCTTCGGCAATATATCATGTTGTACTGGAGATAGGACAGTAAAGTTTCCCATTTCTAAACTGATTTTTATGTTAATTTCCAGCCGGGAATTTACTCATCGAGTAAAATCAATCTCCATGGCTAAATTTACTGCACAAGAAGTTAGTGCACTTCAAGAAGGAGGAAATCAGGTACCAATTCTTAAATGTGCTAAAACTTATGATAGATTTATTCCGTTCCATTGATGTTGCATATTATTTTTAAGTTGATTTTCATTCACTATTACACTTTCAGCGTGCAAAAGAAATATTTTTTAAAGAATGGGATGCACAAACTCATTCTTTGCCTGATAGCGGGTAAGTATTTGCTTGTTAGTTTTTTATTTTATTTTAATTCTAGGGTGCATTACTCTGATTGTCATGTTTGGTGCCAGCAATGTTGACAGGCTTCGGGACTTTATCAAGCATGTTTATGTGGATAGGAGATTCACTGGCGACAGGTCCTATGACAAACCTCCAAGAGTAAAGGTTGTAAAGTGTCCGTTGTCCTCTATCAGTTATAATGTACTCCATTTTAAGCATATTCTATATATTCTCTCACATGTTCAATTTTAATCTATGAAGCACAAGTGTGATGCACTAAATTTTATTGTAGGACAGAATGTGTGTGTATGTCGTGAGTTTAAGGAAAAAGATTCATATCATTTATATATGCTTCAAGATTTACAATATTTAGACATATCACATATGGTATATGCTTAATGAAATGAAAATGTTGGGGGAAATAAAATTGGTACTGGACAAAAACACCTACCTTATTTTCCATTATTACTACAATTTACTTTAAATTTAATTATTGGTTCAATTTGTTTACGGAAAAAGAACAGCAGTCTTACCCTACTGTGTTGTGATAGCCATGTTGAAGTAAGATTTTTGTTTTGTTTTTGGAATTCGACATGTAGGGATTCATGCCAATGTGTTGATGCTTTATGGTATGTGTGAATAAATGACCCAATTAAGCGCTAATTGAATAAACATTCATCATGCGAGTGTTTATTTCTATAATCAAAGAGAAAACACGATTGTTTTTGTGTAAGTTGGTTGTATGCTATCCTGAAGAGCTTATTGAAATAAGCCAAAAATAGCTCCTGCCAATGTCATAAACTATTTTCATAAGACTTCCCAAACACTCGTCTCATACAAGTGACTATGATTGGTGATAAGCCCGAATATGTTGTTCATTAGTCAATACAAATACACCCTTAAACTAGTATACACTTGGCTTTTGCTTTAGAATTGCTTAAATGTATTGAGAGAAATCTCATTTTCTTATGCTGCATCTCATATAGGGCGACAAGGATGATTCCTATGAAACCAGGAGGACGGAGTCTTATCAGGGAGGACCAAAAAGCCCTCCTTATGAGGATACATATGAACATCGTTACAGTGACAGGTCTAGCTCAGGTGGAAGAAGTCCTGGATATGATCAAGAAAGACATTATGCTGATCATAAGAGAAGCCCTGGCCGCCCTCCAGTAATCAATGATTGGCGCCGTGAAGATAGATTTGGAGATGGACGGAAATTTGAAGATAATCGTATATCTGATGGAGGTAATAAGATGGAAAGTCAATCTCCTGATCGAGCCAAAGACCTGGGTTCTTCAAGCCCACTACCTGTTATCCGACCTGTTAGAGAAATTTTGGGAGAAAATGTAGTACCTCTGCGAATTAGTGAACCTCCCAAAGCAAACAGTGGACAGGCTGCTAATGGCTCAACACTCACACAGGTGAGATTATATCAATTATGTTTTTAATAATATGGCTCGGTATTTACTTGGCACTTTCATAAATTTTACTCCGTATTTACTTTCTTTACTATGAAGTTTTTTCAAGGGCTTAGCTTTCCTTTCCATTACTAGACATGATTTAGTTGGAATCATTATGGTACCCTACCCACCTAATGGGAAGGCTCTTTTTGGTTGTTGCGGTTCTTTCTGCAGTTCCCAAAATTGATTTTCTATTCGAAACATTTTATCATACCTTTAACTATTATAATTGCAGAGAACGGCATCTTCCAGTAGCTTGGCATCCAGCAATGGATCCCCATCAGAAGTTAAGCTTGAGACTATCAGGAGCCTTATTGATTTTGATGATGTTCCTGAACCACCTATTGCTCCAGCAATTCCTCATGCCACACAAACTACCGTGGCTCCAATTGTGAACCCAACAAATTCTGGTGACAACAACTGGGCCTCCTTTGATGTTGCACCTGAGGTAAAAGTATCTCAGGGCCTTTCAAATGTAAATCCACTCGAATCGATGCTGTCCCAGTTGTCAGTTCCATCATCTTTACCTGATCAAGTTTCTGGAGCCCAAGGTGGTCACTGTCTTGCAGTAGCTATTCCTTTGAGCAGTATCGTAACATTGCTAACGATTCAATGCCTTTTTATCTGTTTCACCTGCAGGGCCTTTGGTGGGATCAGCTCTTACTGCTACTGCCGGACCTCCAACTGTGAGCAGCTTCACAACATTCCCATCCAGTGTTGCTTCATTAGCATCTTCAGGATTGACAATGGAATCACCTTTCAATAATGCACTCCCATGGCCTAATTTGCAGTATCAGCAACAACAACCGTTGTTCACATCTGCTGTTGGTCAGCCTACTATTCAACAATCTACACCACCAGTAGGTGGAGCTTTGAATAACCAGGTTCGTCTTATTAAGACGCAGTATAAAATGTTCTGTCAATTAATTCAGATGTGATGTTCATTCATCCTTTCATAGAAATATCACTCAGACCTGTAATACATCTTCTGTTACCACGATACAGGGGCATCCAAACACGCTAGTGCCACATTTTTCAAAGGTTGTCATTGGGGAAAAATCTAATTTTGCATCACAAACTTCTACTGTAGACATAAAACCAAGTGGAAGAAATGAACTTCCTGAGGTATTATCGACTCCTTACTTAACTTCATAAAGCATCTTTATTGTGTACTTGCTTGTATATGTCTATTGTTTATCTTAGTCGTTAGTTGTGATTTTGGCAGGATCTATTCACAATAAAATATTCATCCTTCCCTGCTCCAGTCCCAGGCTGGCAAATGGGTGCACCGCCTGGCATGGGTGTCTCAGTTCAATATAATAATGTGAGGGTACCTCAAATTCCCAATCATTAGCTTACCGCTATATAACTTAATCTGTGGCTACATGCCAGTACCATAGTATGATACATTTTCTTATAAATTTCTTCCCATTGTTACAGTCCATGCCGAGTTTCCCGCAACCATCACAATCTAGAAATCCATTTGATGTGATTAACGAACCAACACCAGTTCAAGCTCCAACCGTAAGTAATTTCAGTTTATGTACTAGTGTGTAGTACACCTGGTGATAGTTTGTGCACATTTCCTCTTTTACATAGGTTTTGTGAAAATCTTTAGTTGAATCATTATTAATTACTATCGGTTGGTGATTTGAATCTTCCAAAGTGCATGATGTGCTTTAGAGCCATTGGTGGAAGATAAATATATGTTTGAATCTTGTCCTCTGTTAAGTTATTGAGTTTTTCTATCATTATTTAGTGAAGTGTACATTAATTTCCGAAGATTGCTTTCTTTAATAGAGGAGCCTTATCGTATTGATAATAAGAATGATGGGTAACTGGTATATGATGAATATATTTATTTAGTTTCTTTATCATCTGACATTGAAAAAGCTGGAATGTTGAAGTAGGACATGCTGACTTTCTAATATATAAATGTAAACTCTTGGTTAATTCAAGCTTAGTATTGCCTGTCAATTTATGTTAGAAAAACAGATAATGGCATAATATTCTCCATAATTCTTTCAGTCAATGCATATTTTGGTTGATGTTTTATGATTGGTATTCCTTGAATGCAGTTTCCTTCTATGTCATCTTTGCAAGGTGCTCTGCCTAGTGTAGCGCCTTCAGCTGCAGTAAACTCTTCAAACATGGGTAATCAATCTCTTTCCTGGAATCCACCCTCCTCATTATCATATGCACCAACGCTCCCTCCACAAGCACATATTCATGCCTCAGCAATGGGACCAAGTATACCTTTTATCATTTCCCCAATCAATTATTTTTTTGCCTATGCTATTTGATCTTTATTTGTATCATAAATCATGTAAAATCTCAGGGGCATACATGGAGCAACAACTTCCCACTAATGTGCCATTGCCAAGGTAACTATTTCAGTCCATATACTATTTACTGTTTTCATAGCCTGTTTTAAGTTAGATTAATTTTTTGTTCTTGGAAAGTGGAAACTCGTCTTTTGACATTCATACTATGCAGCATGAATACTATACAACAACAAAGTTAACCCGTTATTTATAATAAACACAAATTTTAGCACCTCAATTCTATATATTCAATGTTGTTGCTTGAGTAGGTTAGTTGTGATTATCTTGAGCTGAGTTTTATTTGTGAAGTAATCTGTTTAAGGTAAATTTATTATGATTGTTGGATAGAGTTGATAATTATTGGTTGTGGTTTGCATTACTTATCTTGACGCGTAACTGAATGTGTAGGCATCAAGGAATTGGGACTTTTGGTAATGAGGGAGCTGCTTTTGGCTTCTCTAATATAGATCAGCAACTGAATGGTAGGCCGTCGGCCTCTACTACTTTAAACCCCTTCCCCGCAGGAGGTAATCCATTCGGATGATATTAAGATTTTCCGCTCGGACTCTCTTTTCAAGCCAAGCATCAATTTGTTGCACCCCTGTACAAATATGGTTGAAGTTATTTGTACCATTCTTTAGTCGAGAGGAAACACTCAAGCATAGAGAGATTTATAGTCGGTCATCATTCAAATATTTGTACCTTGCTTGTAAATTATTTGTTGTTATAGGAAAGATGAAGGACAAATATCTGCCTGTCAATGGGAGTCTTACAGTACTGATATAATGAGCTGATGAATACGAGAAAGGAGTGCAGAAACCCTTTCGCCTAGACAAGTAATTCTTTTAGGTGCAGCCTTGGGTTGTAGTGTCGGATGTTTAATAGTGTGTTATGGTGATCATGGTTGTATTATTCTTCGATTTTTTGCTATGCTGGTATTCCTGTAATCTTATTATTTTGGTAAAGGTCTTTTCTATCCCTGGAAGCATGTTAAATTAACTGTTTGGTGTCACGATTGAGTTCTATACCCCTATAGGATTACTGCAATATTTTTAAGGGAACTTCTACGGTACACACGCAAATTAAGGTGTACCGATACTCCAACTTCAAAAATCATTAAATTAACTATTATTTTTATGGAATAAATAGCTATTTGTTGATATTTATATTTTAGAAAATGTTATTTCATAAGAAAAAATATTATTTCATTGTTTATAAAAATCATACTAAACTTTGTTTTACATTTTATTGTAAAAAATAATCAAAATTCTCTATTATGAGTACTAAAAATTCATAAAAATTAAATTTTATTTTGTTTTCGTTTTTGGTAAATAAGATTTAATTATAGTTGATAGAAAATAATTTTTCTCTTTAAAAAATAACACATTTAACTATTAATTTATTGATTTGGTGTACCAATACACTCAAATTTGTGAGTGTACCATAAATTTTGCCTATTTTTAATAATCGACTAGTGTTCGATTTTTGTTTTCTTTTATTCACCGCTGCATATGCATTGTACATGGCCGTGTTCTTTGTAACTTTCTTTTTTGATAAATGACTCTTTAAAATTTAACAAGATGAACATTGATATTTTAAATTATATATACTCAAAAATAACATCTTAACAAACCTCAATGATGAAGTATTATTGAATAAGTTGTTTAGTCTGAGGACTAGACATGCTCTATTGCTTTTGAGGAATATAGAGTCCTATCACTAATGTTTATTTTTTTGTAAACCCTATTACTAATTTCTGTATAAAATAGGCATTTATGGATTTAATAACACTATTATGCTTTTATACTGCAAAACCAATTCTAGAAACATGCGTTTAATATTTCTGTAAAAGAAAGTGTTTTATACACACAAAAATTACTCTTTCTAATTTGCAAAACTAAATTAAGTGGCGATACATTTTTCACGCCAAATTTGCCCCCTCATCTTCCTCTGCCCCACAAATGCATAATAAACCTCCAAAGTATTTTTAAAAAATCTCAAGGTACTCTATCATAAGCTTTCTCTACGCCAAATTTGCCCCCTCATCTTCCTCTGCCCCACAAATGCACAATAAACTTCCAAAGTATTTTAAAAAAATCTCAAGGTACTCTATCATAAGCTTTCTCTATATTCAAATTAAAGATTAAATCTAGAGCTTATTTAAGTGACTATTTGTTGATTATATCAAAGAGTGATCCACAAATAGGATCCAAATTTGCTACTACTCTCTCTCTCATCTTATCTATCATTTCTCTTTTATCTTTCCCTTTCATAAAATTCACAAAAATGCATCAAAGTAAGTGACTTTTCCGCCACCAAAGTCGCTGAATCTCAATCCCTCTGTTGAGTCCATTTTTTAATGTAATTTAGAGGGGTAGTTGCTATGCAGGTAATCTCGTCACTTAATCAGTCCATTGCCAATAAGAATCAATAAAACAAAACCACAAGATCCAGAAAATGCCGTTTTGAATATTTTGATTGCACATAATTTGCCATTGCTATATGATGTCTGTTATGGGATGAGATAGCATATGTTCTATGTGATATAACCCCTTCCCTGAAGGAGAATTTCAACTATTTTGACTCCCCTGATTTAGTCAAGAGGACTTGTATTTAGGAACTAAGGTGGTAAAAAGCATACCTTACAATAGTAAAGTTAGCTGTTAGCATGTAAAAACTTCTCTATCAATGAGACTGATATTCAAAAAATTATGACTGAAGAATGCATATATTAAATTGTATAACATAACATTATGATCTCTCAGTGACACATGTACATGTAAGAGTGTAGTTGTCTTTGTTAATCCCTTCATAAAGTGAAAGGACTGTATATCTTCATGCGGAAATCGCACAAATCCAATCCAACCAGTATGCGTGCATTTGTGCCAGAAACATTGATTCTGTCCAGTGCACACTAAAAAACAATCAGTTTTTCAGTTTGAATTTCATCAATGCTGTAGTTGCAATTCTTTTTTCCTATCTACACAGCTGGAGGAGTCAACTATATGTACATCTGAGATTTGGGGATGTCTGAAGATCTTAATTCTCAACAAAATTTCATAAGTAGGATGGTTATATTTCGACTTTCTCAAGTAGAACCAACTTGTCTGCACTTCCATATCATTGGAGCTATCAGCATCCATACTATCAACAAATATTGTTGTAAGAAAAATAAGGAAAGAGTTAGTAAAGCCCTGTTAATCTGAGTTAATAAAAAGAAACATTTACTTTATTAATAGCTGAAAAGTTCTTTAATACAACAGCATTTAATTGCTTTCTTTAAGCAATTTGATTAAATCAGGCTATGATACCACTAATTCTGACATTCACTACCCGCATAACATTACTAAGTCATAGTCATGCAAAAGAAATTAGTAAAGCTAGTACATAATTAAAATCTTTGTCGAATGGCATGACTATCACATTCAAACAATCATCACTTAATGCGGAAAATAAAAAATAAGCATGCAAATAAATAAGTTGAGGTAAAACGATAAATCATCGTCACTACCCTATGGAAGTGCATAACATCAAACTCAAGCAAATAAGGTATAACCATTGCTCCTACAATGGTCAATGGCGATATAATAGAAACGCGAGACATATGAGACATGGGACACTCCAATCACGTTCATCAAATCCCTAACTACTCGTTTCCATAAAAGTCATTCATCCCCTTCTGACTTCCCAGATAAATAAAAATATTTTTTTTAAACCGATAATTAAAAAATAATGGAGGGTGTAATGATTTTCTTACAATAAACACAGACTGCCAACCATTCATTTACTATTCTGACCCAGGTGCTGGTCCAGCCCACATCAATTGTCCATCTGCAGAAGAATGAAGGCATACCATCAACTAGCTATAACATTTACGCGTGCACTGAATGAAAGAAACTTCCAATGAACACGCTACAAGCGAGAAGCTGAAAAAAGTTTATTTCAATAAAAATGTTTTTGTGGCACTGCTGAGTGCTGGCAACTGTATTAGCTTATTGAATTACTTGGTGTCAGGGATCCGGCTGATATTCTGTCATGCAAATAAGACAGCTATAAAACTTTAAGGAACAACATTTATTGAGTTTTGTGGTTTCTGGATTTGTATATGATCATTGATGAATAACAACTGGAAATACATTTGCTTTGACAGACAAAGCAAAACAAGAAACCAGATGATATGGGCCAAATACAGGAGGGTAGGATATCATACTTTCTCATAGAATGATGACTATTCCATCCAACCAATAGCATAGCAAAATACATTGCTCCCGTGGCAAAAACAAAATGGAAAAAACCATATCCATATGGTACATCATCCTCTGCTGGTGTATCGTCCTTCCGGAACTGCAGGGATATGTAAGAAAGTTATTGGAGAACCTAACAATAAAATTCAAGCTAAATTCAGAGTTTATGCTAACCTGGAAGCATTTGGAATCTATGCCTGTTGAAAATGTCGCAATGACAATTGCAAGTATTGCAACAACAAAGCTCTGCCAACAACAGCCATTGTCATTTGTCAACCAACAATGAAAAGAAATGTATTTTGAGATTTTTAAATTAGTTACTAAGCCGTCATAAAAAATATATTATGCTATATACAACCAAAAGTAATAAGATAGATAAAGGTTCTAACAAAAGACAAGAAACATTAGGCTATAATTTTTGGGAATAACTATCAGTTTTTCATGGCATTTATTTGATGGATACACATATGTGACAATGGTAATGACTATTCACTATAGACATAGACGTATATTTGTAAGCTCATAACAGGTTTAAAGAGATGTTCTAATTTCTGAAGGAAAAAAAAAAAGACAAGTATTACAATAATGCTTAGCCAGTCTGTTTTGGGTGCAGAATTTGACTTCCTGATGCAGTTTTCTCCAGCAGGTTCACTGCATACAAAAATATCCCGATGCTCAAATAAAAAATAAGTAAAAAAATGGAAATTAAGAGAGGTTGCATAAATAAAAATTGAACAAAAGAAAAACTGTTAAGAAAAAGTTTGTAAACCTGCCTTCTAATGGCGCACCAACAAAGGAAGACAATATAAAGCCCCATCAGCCCTGGAGTTAGAATACCAGCATTAACCTATTGCAGATAAAATTGGAAATTCCAAATCAAGTTATGTTGTACGATAAAATGTTTTGAACAAGTAAAGGTATGGCTGCAAATAGAACATACTTTCGGGTGCAGAGACACGCTGGTCATGAGTTGGACAAGTACTAGTGTCCAAGTAATGAAGAAAATGTTGAGAAGGCAAGAAGGCTCTGGTGTATACCAAATGTACATCAAAATGATCCCCACCAAACAGACGACATATGCGGTCGTTGCAAACAACATCACATGAATATGGCTGTATGGAAATTGATGATTAATGCAAACATTTCAAAATACAGAATATACCTTATATTATCCTAAATAAATCGATCAACTTGTTGTTTTGTATGCCTATCAAAGCTTTACAGGTAGAATATGATAAAATGCACAAGCGCAATATTAGGTTGATGCTGGATTAGTGGGTTTTTTCTATAAGCTGCTAAATTAGTAGATAAAGTTAAATAACACTGATCAGACAACAATTGGTTATACCCCTGTATACTCTAGAGTACTTTTGACAATAAATTTGGAAAATTCAAGAAATTTTTATCTTTTCCTTTTTATATAATATGTAAGCACAATGTTCGACTATTCAACATCCAAAAGAAAAATGAATATGCCTTGCTAAAATGTTGAAAATTCAACAATAAAAATTTCTGCAGCGACAATAATCTCAAGCATATTATTCATGGTCGAGAAGCCTATTTTTCTCTAACCGAAAAAAATCTTACCAACGTGCTGCATATTTTTCAGACGCACAGTGATCATTCAGCCATGTGATGAAGCTGATTATGCTAATTAGTTGGATTAGGAGGAAAACCCTGAAAAGGAATTACAGGAAGACTTTAAACAATTACATATTATTTGAAGAAGAAAAAGTGTGTGATGAAATCATCTATCATATATAAGATTAAGAGGTAAAAGTAAAACTATACCCAGCACCAAAATGCGCTACCTCCCCTGGTAAAAGAATTGTATCAAAGGAATGACTGGGTTAGTATAATATAACAATCTTTTGATTTCAAAAATGATGCATTTATACTTGGAGGCTTGTTGAAAGATAAAGTTTACTAACCATAAATCTGAATAAAGCCAGAAGGTAGAAAAAATGGGATGACAGTCATGACAATCCACAAAGCAATCTTGACTAACCACCATCCAGAGTGCCATGTGTTTCTCCTTTGCTTCAGTTTAGAAGTGCCACTAGTTGACAAAAACATTATGATATAGAATGTCTGAACTTGGATTAAGGTTCACTTTATATATTGTAGGACAATACGACTGAGCTTTAGATAAGTGGCTTAGTTATTATGATATAACACTTTGTTCAATGAGCGATCATTTTTCTTAATTACTACTTTTTCCACACACCATAAATGAATATGAATTACTAACTAATCAAATTCTTTATTCTTTATTTTCTCTCTTTACAGACCTTATACAAAGCCTTAAGTGACTAATTTCATGTATATAACTGAAAAGGATACAAAACAACCCAAGCTCACACGCAAAACGCCTTCAGCGCCCAAACAGTCTTTTCCACCATTGCATCCTTTTAATCCTGTAGGTTCAATGTATTAGATTTAAAGCCGATGGCATCATGTTCATATGAAATAAAACGCCCAATGAAAGCAACAATAGATTGGATGGAACGACAATTTAATCATCCCATATGTGTACATAAGGTGTACCCAAGAATATTTGTTGGTTAAATGGAATGATTTGCCATAATAAGCGTGGGACTGAAAGAAGGCTAAATGATACATGACAATGGAACGTGAAAGTTCTAAACTTACTCTCCATTTCTGTTAAAGCACTACGACCATAGTCACGAGCACCCCATGCCAACAGATTAGCCAGCAGAAAAATCAAGGCATAGGCATATCTTGCCATCCAAGGATTGGATACATTTCGGAATTGACTGAACCATGAAGAATCATTGGATATG
>Ga0099826_10000240_pt1 | contig 24167 bp, 31 predicted proteins | sample Mtrugardesep15_FD_76830 | JGI IMG/M metagenome (GOLD analysis project Ga0099826, IMG submission 76830) | Root nodule microbial communities of legume samples collected from California, USA - M. trunc garden sep15 | ecosystem: Host-associated > Plants > Roots > Nodule | place: USA: California... | reverse complement strand
GGGACGCTTGGCGCAAGGGCCAGAAGAAAAATGGGTATTGGCCGGGCGCTGGGCCGGCTTGGCAGGCTTCGTCATATGCTATCCTCTCAGATAGAAGCCCCTCGTTGGGGAGGGGTGTCCCGCCGCTGTACCTATAGAAAAGCCCAGAAAAGCGCAATAGCTGAAATGGAGACATGCAAGTTCTTGCAGTTTCGACCAGAACGACTCAAGAACATGCTGACACGTTTGACACGTTTTAGGCACAGCCTCGTTCCCTTTGCGTTCACGGCCCCTTTACCACCGCCACAATCGCCTTGTAATAAGTCACGCCCCACACGAACACCGACGTTCCCGAAAGCCAGATAAGGAAACGCACGGCCTTCTGCGCCCCCCTCGCCTCGGTCATTAGCGTGTGGATTTCATCGACCTTCTTATCCATGGAATTCACGGAGTCCGTGAGGTATTGTACTTTTACCTCAAGAGCGACGACGCGCTCTCTTATTTCCGACTCCGCAATCATACCGGCTCGCCCAGCTTAAATGTCGAGCCCTTACCAGACGACAAGACGCAGGCAGTCCGTCCGTCCGTCTGGAGTACCGTCCAAGTCCCCTCTTTCGAGTCGAGAACCGCCAACCGCCCGCCCTTCGGGCTATCGCCGAACCACCGGAGCTTTTCACCATACTCGCTCTTGAGGAAGTCCGTGATGTCCTGCAACGGGCCGCAAACTGGCGTCGTCGGCTGGCTCTCCTGCGCATAAGAGGGGTAGGCTATTAGCATGCAAATCAGGGAAAGCAAGCAAGCTGCGGAGATGGTAAGCCAGGCTTTGAATTCGCGTGTCATTGTACCTGTCCTTTCAGGGTTTCCAACCGCAAGCCCGTTCACCGAACTTGTTGAGTTTTAGGATTTGGGTTGTGGTGCCGTCCGTTAGGGCGTCCTTAGTAGACGGGCGTATGGGTGTCGTCACAGCGCAGAACTCGCTGGATCTAATCGTCTTTGCGCATCCACCGGCCAAGCTCATCGCGGCGGCTACCAGGAGATAGGCGGTCAACTTCTTCATCGGTAGATTTCCTCTGTCGGATGGCCTCGTCGCGCTGCTTGGCTTCCTCCAGCATGGCGGCGTTCCTGCCGTCTAGGCGGGCTCGGAAGTAAGCAAAGATCAGGAACAGCGCCCCGCCGATAATGACGGAGGCGTATCCCTTGGCGCGGGTGAATAGGGAAAGGATGAAGGCCGGCATCACTCGGCCCGATCCGCGATATATTTGTTAATGCGGTTGATTTTGCTGCGGTCGAAAAGCCACCAACCGAGCACGAGCAGGTTGACGCCAAGGCCAACGAAGGCGTCCAGCGTGGCGGAGTCGAAATAGCCCTTGGCCAGGAGCACCCCGCCAATTATTTGAAGGAGCTGCCTAAGGACGGGAATGAACAGATCGATTGTCATTTCGGAGGGCTCCTAAACAGAGAGAGGATTGTGGTGATGAGCGCGGCCAGCCAATTGGCGGATTTTGCGGGGTTTACGCCATTTGGCATAGGCTTCGGCTCGGGGAGTCCCGACGTTTTCGCGTTGAGGAACTGGTCACGCTCTGCTTTGCGACGGTTCGTCAGGCCCTTGAGGGCTTTTTTCTTGCCGCCCACAGAAACCTTATCCCAAACCAAGAACTGGTTTGCCGCGCCATAGCGGTTGCCCTTGTTGAGCTCCTTGACGAGGGTCGACTTCTTGAATGCGCCGGAACCTATGTTGAAGGCGAGCGAGACGAGGGCGTCGAATTCTCCTTGCTTGAGGGGGACGGTCACGGCGTCGTTCACGGCCGCCTCGAAAACGGTGAGGTCGCGCGACAGGATATCGTCCGCCTCCTTGGCGGTGATGGTCATTCCCACCTTGACGACTGGCGCGCCAGCGGCGCTTGTGTGGCCTACCCCAATCGTGCGGATACCTACCGAGTCTTTATAGGACTCCAGGCGCACGCCTTCTCGTTCCGTGATCGCCTTGCGACCCGCAGTGCTGGTTTTCATAGCGATGTCCTTGGTGGAGTTTTTCTGAGTTATACTGGCTTGTCGGTGGGGAGTATAACGGGTCAGTCGTAGCGCAGGACGGATACAAACTGCTGGATCATCCCAATGAGTTCGGCCTTCGTTACGTCTGCTACCTTATGCTCACCGCACATCAGCTCGCGCTTGATGGACTTGTCTTCGTTCAATGTCACTCTTACGTGGTATCCTTGCATTCTCGCCATATCCCTTTATGCGGCTCGTCCCGAGACCATCGCTGCGGTTATAGTGTTGCGTCCGCACTCACCGAACTCCCGGTGATACGTGATGACTTTGGCGCTACGGCCAGACATCCAGTTTGATCCGTACGCGTCAGGCGCGGCGAGCGTCTCGTGCTGTTCGACCTTCATCAGGTCGGTGGTTTTCAGCTCGTCAGAGTGCTTGTGTGCGGTGTGCGCATAGCTTAGACGTGTGCGTCCGTAGACCTCGCGGAACTTGCCCACAAGAATGGAGTCGACGTTCTTGACGCCGCGCCTGTGGCCATGGTGATAGAACAGCGACACGTCACCGTGTTCTATGACGGAATAGGTCCCTGGGTTAGTGTCCACCCTCAAGCGAGGCTCACCTTCGTAGAACGCGGCCAGCATCTCGCGCAACCATACCCCACCTGCGGGGTCGTGGTTGGCGTCGCACATGATCACGTCTACTTGCTCGTGTTTCTCAAGCAGCATGCCTATGACGGCTCGCACGATGCGGATGGCGGCCCGTACCATCTTGGGATACCGCGAGTCGCTGTCGAGCAGGTGGCCGTGCTCCGGCGTGACACTCTTGAACGAGTCGTAGTGCAAGAAGTCTCCGAGCTGCGCGAAGATTGCTCGTTTGGCTGGCGGTGCCTGTGCGACTGCAGCGGCGAACCAATCCATAATCAGTTGTTCGCCGATGCGAAGATCATAGTCCCCTGCCCCGGTTTCTTCGCCCCACGCCAGAGCACCCAAGTGGTGGTCCGCAATAGTGTATTGGTTGAGCAGGTGTTCGATGGTGTGCTTAGGCGCTGCGGTTGGTGCTGCACGCGGCAGATCATCTTTGAACCCGTCAAGGGCCGCCCGCATGGCCGCTTCACGTTGCCCTGCGTCCTCTTGCGTCTTGACCCACTGCCCACCCTTCAGCCTGCCGTCTGCGTCGACGTAAGCCGAGATACCCTTGATGCGGTGGCCCTCTGGAACCTCGAAGACTTCTCCGCGCTCAGGCCGCTGCTCGATTGTGGTGCCGCGCGGACCTGTCTGGAGACGCGTTACCTCGAACCCAGGCATGGTTGGAACAGCTGGGGGAAGGAAGCCACGACGGCCCGCTATCACCAGCCTGTCCTTCAGGGTTGAAGCCGCCATCCCGAGAGCGTCGGCGGCAGCCTGCTTGTTACCGCCCGCTGCTTGACACGCAGAGACGGCCTCCCGCAACTGTTCGTCGCTGAGGGCCATAAGATACCTCGTTATTTTTGTGGGGGGAGGCAAAAGAAAAGCGGCCTCTAAGGACCGCTGGGGCACCCAGCCGAAACGCGGGTGGACGATACATTATTGATACTTACGCAACCGGGTATAGTCAACGCAACCGGAGAGTTTACCCCCGATAATCATGGGGCGATGAACTGGTATTTGCATACAGTTTGCTCGGTGCCGTTGGCTATGCTCAAAGGATCACCCACCAAGTCATAGTCCGCCGGAACATTCGGGAGATCGCCTACGGTGTAGGACAAGATCCCCCAGTCCTCGTCAATCGCCTTTTGCACCATCCTGTCGCGGAATGAGTGAAAGGTCTCCCCCTCCGCCGATGTCTCTTCGCCTACTGCATCAGTCATATCGTTACCTCTTCGGGTTGCGTGGGCCGTCAGGCGTTATCGGAGAAACTGTACTGTTCGTATTGGATCACTCCCGATACCAGCCTAGCTTTCAAAACAATAAAGTCTCGTGTTGAGCTGAGGACACGGTCGGCGCCGGTGAAAATGTTCCCTGTCCCGTTTTTCACTGTGACATCGCGGGAGGATGTCCATGTGGTCAAAGTGATGATGTCGCCGTTCTGCGCCTCTGCATTCGTTATCGTGTCCAGGTCATCTGTCGCTGCCGCGGCCTCAGTGTCGATAAGATACCCCGAGGACGCCCTACCGCTAATCGTAAGGACGCCGCCTGATATGACGTTCTGCGCCGGGTCGCTGCGCAGGTTGAGGCGACCGCCGAATAGGGCGGGGAGCCCTCCGGATGCGTCACCGGCGTAGTACGTGAACCCGCCGCCTTTGGGTTGCCGCCCTAATCCTCGGACTGAGGCCCTGTTAATGACAACGTCGTTGCGGAAGTCGTGCATCCCATTCCTGTCGGCGAGGAATACGATAGTTTGGTACAGGTTCACGATCCGGTTCAACGATGGGATCGCGCCGGTTCGCTCTTCCATGCCGTAGATCAAGTGCACCTTGTCGTCATGTATCATGACGGCGCCAACCCCAACGGCCGATGCGCCGCCCGTCTCCCGGTGAGGGAGGGTGCCTATCCTGTAAATCTTCTTGGTGGAGCTTGACCAGGCGTTACCCGCGACAACAGGAAAGTCTAAGTAGAACGCGGATGTTAGCTCGTCGCTCGCGGCCCCCTCAAGCGTGCCATTCCGGTAGGAGCCGAATGCGTGAATCCTTCCATCTCTGATCTCAAACGGAATAGGGCTATCAGACATTCCGTTGGTGCCGAACGTGCCGGACGGGGCAGTATAAAGTGATATTGTCGTCAGGTCGTCAACGCCTGAATGCCAGTAGCGCGGGTTCTGCCCGTCCGTGCCATTTCTGATGAAACCGTAGTAGCGCTGCGTTGCTGCGTCATACCGGATTGTAGGCTCTTCAAATGAAGAACTCGCCCCAAGAATATACGAGGTCCAGGTCGCGCCGCTATCCGTAGAGCGGGCGGCTGCGGCCCCTTCGCCGTATGAGGTGCCCACAACGATTGAGCCGCCGTGGCCGGTCGTAAAATCGATCACCATGATCGGCTGTCCGGTGAACCCAACAGGCGTCGGGAACGTGATGGCCGTGACCGTCCATGCCGTAGTGTTCAGGTCTCCGGACGTGTCAGCCGTCACCGTGCGGTGCCAGCGCTCATAGGTGTATGGAGGGACATCCGTGGAGCCGGCCGGGACGCGCACGATCAGGTATTCCGTGGTTCCAGAATAGCCGGCAGACCAAAGCGTGCGGCCGGAGGCAGCCAAGTCAAGATACTCGCCGGGGGAATAAGTTGACCCGCCGTCATCTGACGTGAAGCATAGAATTCGTCCCGTCCCGTCCGCGTGGCTTTCTTTCTCCATCGCCCAAACGCGGAGGCTGTCGCCCAGCGGATAGCTTTTCACCTCGGCCCAGCCGGTGTAGAGAAAATTGTTTGTGATCTTCGCAGTGTCGGTGCGCAAGAAGTCACGGCTGATATATGTGACGCTCCCCACATTGAACGCCGCGTTTTTGATGAGTAGAAAACTACTAGGCACAGACGTGACTTTATAGGTGCGCCCAAACCCATCGATCTTGACGTTGAGCGCGAGAGCACCGGTGATTGCCGCGCTGTCATCGGTCGTGCCGTCACCGACCGCCCCAAACCAGAAGGGGTCTAGTTCATCGTTGAAGACTCGCACCCAAGCGCCAGCAGAAGACGCTATGGCCGTGGCCTTGATATAAACCCCCTCTCGCGTGTCGGCCGTGATGCGCGCCGAGAAGTCGCCGGAAGCGAACTTAAATGTCCCCTCACGGCCGGACTCTCCGAGATACGCCAAAACATACTTCGTCGTATCCAGCGCCTTCAACCCGGCCCTGGAGAACACGACCTGCTGCAATGGGCGCGTGTACCCGGAGATCTGCGCCATCATGGTCCGCATTGCGCCATCGAAGCCAGAGACGAAGCCAGCCCCGGTGATGTTTATGCCGGCAATGTCGGTGTTGTTTGAAGGGTCAGTATCCCAATCGGTGACGCTGTCTTTGGTCATCTATCTCTTCTCTTTGAAACGGAGGGCGCGCGCCGTCATCCCCGGCAGCGCCAGGGCCGCAGGGCTTGTGGATCGGCAGGGCTAATGAGAGCGAGTGGCTAGAGGCTGGTGGCCTCTGGCCACAGGGCGTCGATCTGCTCGTCGGATAGGCCAAGCACGCCGCCTACCAGGGGGATAAGCGGGTGCGTGCGTTCAAAGCTCGACGCATACCCCCACTCGATCAGGGCGGTTTCCTTTTCGGTGCCGTCCGGCATGGCCTCGATTGCTGCAGTCACCTGGGCCGGTGTGAGGCCCGCCCGGACGAGGCCGAGGCGGAATTGACGCGCCGTGAGGGGGCGCATGGCAGCGCGGGCCTCTTCTGGCGTCGGCGCGGGCGGTGGCACATAGGGGGCGATAGGGAAGTCTGGGTTTTCGGCCAACCAATCGCGGATCTTCGGGTTTAGGCCGAATACGCCCTCTGGGCGCGAGAGGTATGCCGACACGTCACGAGAGCCAGACGCATCCGTCGCATCGACCATAACCTCATAAATCCCGACCGTGTCGGTTGCGGCAACCGATAGGACACTGTGAAGAATGAATTCGCTCATTAGGCGGTCCTCTGATAGAGAGCATACGCGTCTGCGTCGACGGTCCGCCCGCGCTGGCGCCAGGTCCCCGTAAGCGCGCTTCCAGGCACACCATCGGCGACGTTTGCCGTGAAACTGGTGTTCGTCCCTACACGCAGGTAAATCGTTGCCGAGCCTGCCCTGTTGGCCGTACTGTCACGTGCGGCGACAACGGTGCCGATCGGGAAGTCAGCGTTTGTGTTGTCGCTGCCCGTGTAAACCAGGTCCGTGAAACCGAGGGTGGCAAGGGCACCGAGACCGAGGTTGGTCCGTGTCGTGGCAGCGCCCGTACCGGAGAACGAAACCGCCATATTGGAGGGCAAACGAATACCAGACGCCGTGATGTCAGCGACCGCCGAACCGGAATAGGTGAAGCGGATTGCATCGGATACACGGTAAATGCCAATCGAAGAGCCGAAGCTAACAGTTGGTGAGGCCGCCGACCCCGAAACCGCGCCGTTGCCAACCGTAAGCGAACCGCCCGCCAGGAAGTCTCCGTTAATGGTAAAGCCACCCGTCGAGGTGATCCGGGCTTGCGTTGTGCCGGAACTGGAGCCGTAAGTCCCTCCGTTGCCGAACAGAAGGTCACCCGTCGACTCCTGCGCGTAGGCCGCCCAGGTGTGTGTCGTCGCCTCCAAGAACAGGCGGCCTGAACTCGTGTCTGACGGCTTTATTCTCACCCCAAATGCGCCGCTGCTGGCTGGGTCGACAACTATCTCTGTAAATGTTTGCGTCGCCGACCAGGTGTTGGCCCCGTTCATGAACGGCACATTGGCCCCGGAGGTGGAGCCGATTGTGAAGCTGGCGTCCGGCAACGTTACAACGCGCGTGGACGCGGTCGAAATACTGCCGGCGTCAAACCGGAACCGCTTGGTAGCGTCTGCCGGGTCGCAGTATGTCCAAGTGTCATTGACGGGCTGCGTACCGGCGTTGACATCGGCGATCTGCCCCATCATGGTGCGCATCGCGTTGTCAAAGTTAGACGGCAGGTTAGCCCCAGTAATACCTATGCCCGCTATGTCTGTGTTGTTTGAGGCTGTTTGGTCCCACGCTCTTACATAGTCTTTAGACATGTAGAATAACCTTCTCTACCAGAGCCCACCAGTTCCGCTTCTTACGGCGCGGTCGAATTGTCTTGAGTCATGCTGAACGCTTCTGCCGTAGTCGTTCATGCGCCCATCGCCCTTGCTGACGCCCTTCGGCTTATCCGGGAAGCCGTCATTGCGCGTGATGGATGTGAGGGCCTTTGGCGCAAGCAGGCCGCCAGCGATGGCGCCCACAGGACCGAGAAGCATGCCGCCAAGGATGCCGCCGCCAATGCGGGTCAGCGCACCCTTGGCTAGGTTGCCTGCCTGAGCCATGCGGTTCGGGCCCATCGCGTCCAGGTTCATCTGCTGCTGCCGGACCATCTCGTATTCGGCGGGGGAGAGAAGGCCGCCACCTTGCGGCGCGTTGTATTGCGGCTGGGCGATCTGGCTAGGCTGCGTCGGTCCGGGAACGTCTACCTGCGGGGCGGGGCCCTGGACCTGTGACGGCTGCACGGCCGCGGCGCCGACCGTTGCCGGGGCGGCTGCAGGATGCGTGAGCCGGAAATCTGCCACATCCTGCGCCAGAAGACCCATATTGCGGGCGGCCACCTGGCCCTGGCCGTAAGCAGCGTACTGCTCGGCGAGGGACATCTTCGGGGCGGCAGCAGCGGGTCCGACATTCTGGCCGGGGAACCTGGCCGCGTATTCAGGTGTCTGCTTGTACTCGGCGACCTCATCGGACAGCGACGGCATGTGCGGGCCCTGCATGGGGGCGGCGGAGGCAACGCGAACGTTCGTACCCAGGCTGGGGGTGCCAACCGCAGGCAGATCCTGCCGCTCAACACGCGCTGGGGTGGATGGGTAGGATGCGGCAAGGAGACCCGCCGGGGCCGGGCGCATATCGCGGGCCAGTCCGCGAGCCGTGTCGAGGAGGCTATACTGCTCCGAAGTGGGCATCGGTCTGGGTGTGGGGGTTGCTGTCGCGGCCGGGTTGATGGCCGCCATGATCCCATCGACCTCGTCAGCCTGAGGGCCGTAGCGGCGGTTGATTGATCGTAGCTTAGCCCCGTAGTTCCTGTCTGTCGCATAGCCTCCAGGCTTGCCGTAGTTCAGACCATCAACGGCTTCATCGAATGTCGGGGCGTTGAACGCGCTGCTCCACCTGCGGCCGAGTGTGGAGGCCCAATCCCCGAAAGCTTGGACGGGGCTCGAATAGGAGCGGAAGCGCGCTGGTTGCCTTTTGGGGCCATTAGCCGTGTCCTCCCAGGTGCCGGCGAGCACAGATGGGCCGTTCCAGGAGGAGCCAGCTTTGATGCCGTAATAGTTGTTACCAACGACGCTTTTGCCGTATCCGGTCTCAAGCGCGGCCTGGGAGGCGGCCAGCCTTGCTTGCTGGTCGTTCAGCCCCGCTTCGCGCGCCTGGCGGTACGCATCCTTGACAAATTGTTCACGCCGTGATGACATGCCGAGACTCCAGCTTTTAAAGGATCGATGCGATGAGGATGGCGCTGCTTTTTGCGTCGCTGTTGTTGGCAGTGCCAGCGAACGCAGCGGACGGATTTATAACTGCCGACGAATACCAGGCAGACTTCGCGACCGCCGTTCCCTGTGAACCCGTAGAGGGGCGCAAACTTTGGAAGGGCAAAGAAGCCTTCTACATACAAGCTTGGCTGTTTTACACCGGGCAGAGCGGTGCGCTTGATGACGAGACTGCCGACGCCATCGCCTTCTCGGAGAACACCCCGAAGGTTATGGCCCAGTACGTTGCGGCCTGCGAGTGAGAGTTGTTAGTACCACTGCGCGCCGCTAAGATCCTGAGCTTGGCGCTTGTCCTGACGTTCTTGTCGCCCATCATTTTCGTTCCCTGGGTCTGCTGGCACCTGACCCACGAGAGATATCGACTGGGTAATCTGCTTAGCGAGCGCCGGAGACCCCGCCTCGGCTGCGAGTTCGATACCGAGGACCTCGGCTCTGGCCTTGAGTAGGGCTGAGGTCTTTACGCTTGGGTTCACGACAGCCTGCTCGTAAGCGGTCGCCCAATTTGCCAGCTTCCTTGCCGCGACGGGCTTGGCAAGGATCCGCGACAGAACGTGGCTGCCGGCGACCGTGCCAATGGTCGTCATGGGCGCTGCGACAGCAGCATACGCGCCCGCGCCCGTAATGGCTGACTGAGCCGTCCCGGACGGGTTTGCGAACTGGTTCAATTGCTTGAAACGGCGCGAGACTGTGGCCAGATCATCGAGAGACGATGCCAGATCATCCTTTCCCGTCGTCTTGAACAGCATGTGCTTGCCGGTCTTCGACATCTTGCCGTAGGTGGTCAGGAAGCGATCAGGCGAGAACTTGCCGTCGGCATCGCGCCCCATCTTAGAGACCACGGCGGAGGATATCTCATCCCACGCCTCTTTCCCTACGGCACCCCGTACCTTCATGAGCCCGTTTTGATCGGCGCGAGAGGTGGACCCGGCCATCGCCTCGATCTTGGAGAAGAGGCCTTCATCGGAAGTCTGCTTGCCAAGGACTTTCTGGAGGTCGGCACGCTCGGAGAATTTCTTCGCCGCGAAGGTGTTCGCTTTCTCGAACGCCGACAAAGCTTCATCACCGCCTGACCGCTGCACGGCCGTGCGGAGGTCGTCGGTGAGGGCCCCGTAGATGCTCTTGAGCTCCTTGGAGGACATCCCGGACGCGGCGACCCGAGCGGGGTCTTCGATAAACTCACCAACAGCGGTGCGGAGGTTCTTAATGCCCTCGTAGTTCAGGCCATCTTTTGCCTCGACCGCACGCTGCACAAGTCGTACGGCCTCGCTGTTGCCGGCAATCTTCGCGTTCTCACGCCGCGCCAGGATGTCGCCCGCGACACGAGCCGTCTCCGACAGGGGCGTTACAACGTTCGGGGAGACGAGCTTGTCGACCGCGTCGTATCTGGTGCCGACCTTGCCAGGGATGACATCTTTCGCATGGGCTGTTATCCCCTCTCTGGCCGCAGAACCAGCACTGGCGACGCTGCCGGACCCATATCCCTGCTGGACACGCAAAGCAGCGTCATCAAGCTGGGTGATGGCTTTCTCGGAGGCCTTGCGCAGTGGCGTGCCGCCGAGAGGAACGTTCGTCAGGGTCTTCCCTAGCTGTTGTACGGCCGCGCGGTCGGTCGTGACGGCGCGCGGCAGGTCCACGCCAAGGCGCTGAGCTGCCTCGGCCACCTGCATGCCTTCTGGCTTCTGTCGCACGACGGTCTTCGTCGCGCCTGCCATACGAGAAGCGGGCGACGCAGGGGACATCCAAAAGGCAGCATTCATTCCCTCCCCGATAGCTTCGGGCGTGATGTTGCCGGCCGCGTCTGTGACCTGGAGATCACCAGTGTAGGCGCGGTACGGGGCCGTAATGGCCTGGGCGCCGCTCTCTGCCGCTCCGGTCAACAGGCCGGGGACGGCAGGGGAAAGGGCCCCAGTGGCGGCGTTCTTTGCTATAGGCAGGATCGTTGCCCGTTCCCACTGATTTGCCTGCTCGGGGAGCCTCTGGGTCATGCCCGAGAGCTCCGATAGCAGGCCCTGCGACTCGGGGCTCTCTTGCGCGGCTGGGGCCTCCTCGGGAACTACCTCCGGGAACTTGGACGCGATGAGGCCACGGATCTGCTCGGCCGGCATATCGTCGGGAAAGCTGACCTGTGCGCCATCTGGCATGCGGACTACCGGCATATTATCGCCTCACTTCTTGAAGTAGTCGGAGTAATCAACAATCCCGGCTGGCTGCTGCGCCTGGGCCGGTCCCTTGGACAGTGCCCCGGTTCGCGCACCGATTGCGCCAGCTTTCGTGGCCTCCAGGTCCTTCTCAAGTCCTTCAAGCTTCTTGAGCTGCGTGTCGATGCTGTCGGTTGGCGAAATCTGGTAGCGCTTGGCTACATTCTCGGCCTCTGCCTGCGCCATGCCGGCGCCCGTCAGGTTGCGGACGAGCGCCTCTTTGCCGGTCTCAATACGGCGCCAAATCTCCGCGGGGGCGCCAACACCCGCCGCGAACTGGCCGCGCTCGACCACGCTGTCAATTGCTCCGGACTTGACCTCCTCCTTAATCTTTGGGAGTTCCGTCAGGAACTGGTCGCCAAGGCCGATACGCGCGCCGATTTCGGCCGGCAGCTGAACACCAGTGTTTACGTTCGTTGCGCCGGCGCGTCTGTTTTCCAGCTGCCAGTCGGAGAAGTTCTTGTTGTACCCTTGCGTTTTGGCGAACTCGTACTCCCGCATATCATCGGTCGGCTGCGGCCCCTGCGGTTTGTCACTGAAGTCGGCCAGGACCTGGAATGTATTAGGGTCCACCAGGCGCCCGTTGATTTCCAGCGGCGACTTCGGCTTTTCGGCTTCGAGCTTGTGCTGATAAGCCATTTTCCAGGCATCGCCCGCGGAAAGCGAACCAGACTTCACCGCGTCGGCCAGGTCTGGGTACGACTTCTCAAGGAACTGGACGGTCTTGTTGACCATCTTTCCCATCTGCCGGTCATTGGAGAAGTTAATGGCAGCGCCAGCCACCTGCTCCTGCGCGTTCTTGCCGCCAAGTAGCCCGAGACCCACGCCCATGAGCGTGTCGGCGTTACTGTAAGGGGTGCCGTTGCCCGACATCCAAGAGGGGAGTTGGAACGCCATTTAAAGCTCCTTTAGCCGAACATGCTGCCGAGAAGGCCGGCGCCGGTTGCGCCATAGCCGAGGGCCGTCAAGAACGGGTTTTGGCCGGGGGCCGATTGCGTCTGGGTTCCACCGAGGCTGCCAGCGCCACTCGCTACGCCGTTAAGCCGTGCGATCTGGTCCCACGGCGCCTGGTTCTTCTCGTTGAAGATGCGCAACTTGTCATTCATCTGACGCGTAGCCAGGTCTTCATTCATCGCGCCTATTTTCATCATCGTCTGCCCCGGCTGCTGGAGGCCCTGATAGGCGTCGTCAAGGTTGGCAAAGCCCTGCTGGCCCATGCCGAACATGCTGTTATTGGCGTTCTGCTGCGTGCTTACGCCTGCCTGGCCCATGTTAAACAGGTTGTTATTGGCCGTGTCTCTGCGGTTCTGCCAGTTGTTGTATTCCTGCCCGACCATGCGGCTTGTCAGATCGCCGACCTGGCTTGCAAGGTTGCCCTGGTGGACCGCGCCGCCATACCGGCCAGCACCGCCAGCGCTCATGTTGACGGAGTCGCGGGCGGCCCCCTGGGCTTGGTTCAGTACCTGCTGGAAGGCCGGGTTGGCGTTCAGATCGAACGAGGAGTTGGCCGTGTTCTGCGTGTTGGCCAGCGCGGCGTTCTGGTAGGAGTTGTACGGGTTCTTGGCAAGCCCAGACATGCCGTCCATGGCCTCGCGCTGAGCGCCGCTCAGACCGCCATGGTTGATAATGTCCTGGTACTGGCCAGACGTGCCCGCGCCGCCCATATTGCTCTGAGCGGCGCTCTGCATGCCGCTCATGCCCTGTTGGGTGAGCGGATCCCAGCCGATGACCGTGGAGCCGGTATAGACGTTCTTCTGGCCAGTCGGGTCTGCCTTAAACAGCTTGTTCGCCTGGTTGATACCGGTTTTCAGCGCGCCTTGCGCTGGGCCCCATGGGGCGCTTGATGTGGACGTGGTCGTTTTGTTACCGCCACCGCCGAAGAGACCGCTTAGCCAACCCATGAAGGTAGCCTCCGTTTATCGCATTGGGCTTAAAGGATACATTTCCATAGAAATCAGGGTGACGCGGACGTTTAGAGCGCCGATTGCCTTGATCTTGTCGCCGGCCCGTAGACGGATCGGCATGTCTGAGATAAGCTCAGTGGTTTTTGCTGCCACGGTCTTTGTCCAGATCAGAGAGTCCGTCGTGGTGGCCTGCTCATACCAATAGATCGAGCAGTCAACCGCTCCACCAGTTGGGTTGGCGAAGGCGAAGGACGAGACGATGGTCGGCATGTTGCCGGTTGCCTCGCCAACGTCTGTCAGTGTCGCGCCCGCCAAGTTGAGCGTGACGGGCTGTAAGAGGTTGCCGGCGTAATTTCCCTGAACGCTCATTGGCCACCACTCGGTTGTGCATTGACATTGACGGCGCTAGCGATGGTCCAGGTTGCCGCCGCCGGGATGTTGAGGCGGAACTGATGCAGACGACCGTCCGACCGGAATGGGACAAGGCCGGTGCGGCTATTCGCGGTATTTGCTGTGGACCATGTGACAGGCCCGCCGTGGAAGGCCCTGACGCCGTCTTGGAGCGTAAACTCTGTCGCATCCGTGATGACGCGTGCACCGCTGACGAAAGAGCGTGACAGGCTGTCTATCTCGACCTCTGCCGTATCGATGGTCGCGGCAAGGTTTGAGCCGGTGAAATAGGCCAGTTTGTTTTCATCCGTAAATGTCGCGAAGGTCGGACGTCCACCAGAGAAGATGCGGCTATCGTAGGGCTCATTTACCGCGTCGATGTTGGCGTAGAAGGCGTCCAACCCATCCCAGGTGATGCCGGGGGTAGTAAGCGCGACCATCTCGCCAACCTGCAGGTCTGTGGTGCACCAGCGGTCAAGCTGCCAATCGTAGCCGAGGCGGTTAAAGGTGCCGTTAGGAACGCGGTATCTCCACCAGACGATCTTCTCGAACGGGTCCGCCACACCCTGCACATCGGCGAGGTACGTCTGATCGACCTGGTCGAGGAACCAGCGGTCCACACGCTCTGCCCCGATAGGCTGGCGCTCAACGCCCCCGAAGAAGCCATCTTCCGAGAGGTAGAAGAACCGGCCGGGCCCGATAGAGACGATTGAGCGGGGGGCCAGCGTGCCCTGCTTCGGGTTGAGCACGGTTCTCGTGAATGTGAAGCCTGACGACGGGGAGAAGGGGAAATACTGCATACCCTGCCGCTGGATGACGGTAAAGCCGCCCTGCTCGCCAAAGCCGCCCATGACCTCGTCGCCCTCCGGCAACACCTGTAGGTCCGAGCCGCTCTTGCCGATAGTCCAGTGCTCGATATCGTTCAGGCCGCACCAGCGAACCGTCTTCTCGCCGCTGGCGCCCTCGAGATAGCCGAGGACGAGGAAGTCGCCCGACACCCACGAGTATTTCGCGCGCGGAGGCGATCCGGCCAACGTCGAGCACACGCCACCGCTTCCGACATCGTAAACCTGGATGAGGTCGTTCAGATTGTGGATGACCAGTTGGTCGCCGTAGCGCGTCATGGTCCAGCTGTCGTTGAGGGGGACGTTGTAGGGGCCGGCCGGGCCGTTGATGTTCGTCCATGTGAAATTGGTGGTGTTCAGCCGGAAGAGATTGTTTCTGGTGCCGGCAACGATCTCGTATTGTCCCGACGCCGTCCTGACAACGGTAGCCCCCAGGCATTCATCCCCGAGAGACTCGGAGATGGCGTTGGCGCTAGGCATCGGTCCCCACCCGTCAGCAACAGGCAGGGCGTTGACAACGTTATTGCTGCTGCCGATGTCGTAAACGCTCTTGTCTGGCGCGAAGACCGGGAATGGGATGATCACGGCGTCACCCCCTGAATGCGCGTGCCAGCTTTGGCAAGGTTTGCCAGGGTGTCGGAGGAGTTCAGGCCGTCGATGAACGCGGTCACCAGCGCTGCAGAGCGGCTAAATAGGTCGTTGTCCTTGGTGAACATCGCCAGCTGCATCAGGCCGGCATGCAGGTAAAGGTTGGGCTGCTTCGTCAGGAGCCAATTCGTCGGGGCGGCGTCCGAAAGGTTCGGTATCGCCTGGTAATAGGTGAGTTCGATGTTGTTCGAGGACAGCGGGAACATGTAGAGGCTCGACCCTATGATGGTGAAATCACTGGAGAGCCCGCTCGCGCGGTCGGAATATTCCTGGTCGGCATAGGTCGGGGTGACGTATTGCAGGTCACGTCGGCGCGAGGCCAGCTCGACCACACGCCGATACTGCAGATAGTCGGTGGGGAGCGTGCAGACACCGCTTGTCGGGACAAGGCTGGTGATTGCCATCATCTCGCGCAGACGCAAAGGGCTGACGCCACCCTGTCCCTGGTTGAACATGGCCGTCGAGAACTCGATAAACGATGGGAGGTAGCTCGTCAGGTCGCTACGCGCAGACCAGTCAGCAAGTGCCGTCTGCAGCTCTGTATAGTTCATCAGAACTTCCCTTCATGGGTGCGAAAAGCGCGGTTGTCGCCATCGTTGAGCCAGCGCGAGAGGTATTTCTGGTCCCGCTGCCTGTTTGCTTCTTCGAGGCCGGAGTTGTAGACGGTGTCGAGCGGGATCGAGGCCACCCGCACCCAGTCGCCAAAGTTCCGGGCCTGCGTCTCGTTGCGAATGGCGGCGTTCTGGTCGATGATCTGGTCAACGGGCGTATCAACGCGGAAGGTCATCCGGCCGTCAGCCTCATGCTTGACCCACACGCTGCGCCCCGTCGCAAAGTTGTGATCGAATAGGGTGAAGTCGCCATCACGGATCTCAGTCATCGAGCGCAATCTTTGCCTTGCCGAGGTTGACGGCCGCAGCCGCTTCCTTCTCGGGCAGTGAAACAACGGTTCCTGCCGGGATGCGCACGCCGGCGGCGTCCCAGTAGTCGTATTCGAGGCGGATCTTGATTTGCTTTGCCATTCCAAATCTCCCAAAGGAAAAGGGGCCAGCGATTGCCAGCCCCTTGCAGGTTTCGATGATGAATACCGATCAGGTGGAAGCGGTCAGACCAAACAGGTCGGCCACTACGCCGTGTGCGCCTTCATTAAGCACTTCAAGCGTGCCTTCGCCGAGGATCATGCCCTTCGTTGCATCGCCGGTCTTGGCGAGGTTCGGATCTTCCTGAATGGGGCGAAGATTGCCCCACTTGAGGTAGTCCGGCGTCAGAAGGAAGGCATTGCGGGCAACGCCGGCCGAGGACGCCATGACGCGGTTCGGCTTGACCAGGACCTTGCCGAACGGACCTTCGTAGACATCGGCCGTGCCAACGATGGTGTTTTTGCCCTTGCCGTCAGCAGCGTAGCGGAAGGCCGCAACGTTGGTGTCGGACATGAAGGTGACGAACACGCTCTTGACGTAGGGAGATACGATGACATCCGAGAAGTCAGCGCCGTTCTGGTAGCCAGACTGCATGACGGTATCGAGTAGGGCCTTGGTGAAGGCGCGCTGCGTGCCGTTGGTTGCTGCGACAGTCAAGCCAGTGCCCGAGCTATAGCCGCCGTTGGCGCCGGTAGCACCACGGGAGACGTTGGTGGTGAGCCAGGACGGCAGGCCACCGAGGACGCGGGTTGCGCCGCCGACAGATGCCGTGTTGGAGACAATCGCCAGCTCAATGTCCTTGCGGACGTGAATGGCGGACTTCACCTTCTGCTCAGCAATCTTTTCGACGCTGCCGGCGTTGTCGATGGCTTCCTGCGTCTTGGAGACAACCCAACCTTCGCGGAAGATCTGCGTGCGGTTGGAGACGCGCGTCGGCACAGTGATTGCCGAGTATGCGTATTCGTCGCCTTCAAGCTGGGCGTTGGCGGCAGGAGCACGAAGCGTGTCGATTTCCCACTCAGGGCGGGTGTTCGAGCACTTCGTCTTGCCGATCATGGAGTAGATCGGGGTATCCTGCGGGGTGATGCGGGATACGATGTCCGAGAGGTCTTCACGGTTGCCGACCGCAGAGGTCGACTGGAAGGTATTTGTTACGACGGCCATTTGGGTTTACCTTTTCTGAGTTGCGAGATAAGCGGCCACCCCGTCTTTGAGGGAGCCAGACGATTTCAAACGGGTCATCGCAGCTTCAGCGACCCGGCCACGCTGTTCATTCGGGGCCAGGCGTTTGCTACCGGTCTGGACCGGCGGCTTGTCGGCAATCTTCTTAGGGACGACGGTCTTGGCAGATGCCTGGAGTCCCTTAAGCTTTCCAAGGTCGCGAAGGACGAGGATCAAGCGGTGGTCTGGGACTGACTCCAGATCCTGTTGGCTGATCCCGTATTCCGCTGCTGTCGACACGAGCGAACCGATGAAGCTATCACGCTGCTTCGGGTCGTTCAGTTCTGGCGCCTTGGAGCGGAGCGTGTCCCATTCCCGCGCAAACTGCTGCTGGCGTTCTTTCTCGGCCAACTGCTGTTGCTGTTCGCGGACCTGGTGCATCTCCTGTTGGATGCGCTGATAGTCGGCCAGTTCGGCGTCGTACCGTGCCCTTGCCTCGACGTAACCCAGGGGATCAACCTGGAGCATGTCAAGTGTCGGCTGTTGCGGCATCCTGGTCTGCATGACCTGAAGCGTCAGATCACGCGCGTTTGCCAACTGCTGTTCGTACTGCGATAGGTTAGCGCGGTATTCCTCGGTCTGCTTTGCCGTTTCAGCAAGCGCCTGGTTCTTCCGCGTGTAATCCGCCTCGCGAAGATTGCCTCGTTTGAGTTCAGCGATGGTGGTGACGGTTCCGTCTTCGAGCTTGACCTTGCCGTTGTCACTGACAAACCGGCCAGAGTCAGTCTCATCAGTCCCGTCGTCCTCGCCTTCCTCGGCGTGATCTTCTGCCTGCGTGTCGCCGTCTTCTTCTTCCTCTTCGTCAGAAAGTTCGGCCTCTGCGTCTACTTCCGGTTCTTCGGGTTCCGAGTGGTCATCGCTGACTTCATCCACCGAGCCGGCTGCGTACGCCTTGATAGCGTCGTCAAGAGACAACGGGCTATCGTCTCCACCAATCCCTTCCGGGGTGTTGGTATCCATGAATTTCTCCGATTTTTGCTATGCCAGACCTTACGGCGTCCTGGCGTTGGTTGCGGCTAAGCTGCCGCTATCCTCTTGGTGAGCTTCGAGGCAGTAACGACGCCCCTTAGCTTGCCGTCGAGTGAGTCCAGCGCCCTGACGAGCGCCTGATTGTCCCTGATGGCCTCGGCATCTGTCGCTACGACGGAAACGAGTGCTTCCAGAGCCCCCTTGCGGAGCTCCGATACGGCTGCCTTAAACACCTCGTCATTCAAGATCCGGTCGGCCGCGAGTGCGCTTTCTTGGATATCCATCAGGCCACCATAAGGAGCATCATCATCTCGTCGTCCTCCTCGTCCTCGATCGCCTTGATGATGGCGAGCTGGATGGCGGCATAGAGAAGATGATCGTCCGGGTTGTTCTCGATGCGAGAGATTGCTTTATCGACCTGCCGGTAGACGACAGGCGGGATGCTTTCGGCGAAGATACCGGCCAGGCTGATGATCTTTTCCGCCACCTCACGCTTGACCTTGCGGGTCTTGGCGCGGGGCTTCTTGATCTCGGCCTGTATGACCTCTTCGATTTCGGCCAGTTCCGGTATTTCTGGAACGAAGGCCGGTGTTCTTGTCGGCGCGTCATCACCCCGACGAGGAATGCCGACAGTGCCCTGTGCGATGTAGGTTAGTGTTGCTGCCGAGCCAGCCAGAGTGACCGCTCGGCTATCTGCGGTTAACGTGTATCCGCCAATTGACGGCGTGTATGTCAGCGTCGCCTGCTGCCCAGAGACAGCGATGGCGTTTGTGTTGGCCGCTAGCCTGCGCGACACCCTAAAGCTCGCTGACGCGCCCGTGAGGCTGATTGAGCCGCTATTGGCGGTCAGACTGTAGCCACGCCTCAGCGCTGCCGCCGAACCGGTGAGCGCCACCCCCGCAGTATTCGCCGAGAGTAGGCGATCTGCCCTTAAGGTGGCGCTCGTCCCGGTTAGTGTGACGGCTGCGGTGTTCGCCGTGAGCGTATAGGCCCCAGCCGCAGGCTCCTTGATCTCCACCCCGAAGCAGATCGAGTCCGTCGAGACGCCCGTCCAAGTCTGCGTGGTGCTGGGCGAGGTCGTGTCATAGACAACTGCAAAGCGGATGTTGGTTGCGATCTGGCTGTTCGTCAGTGACGTGTAGCCAGTCGGTATGGTGACGTTAGAGCCGCCAGCGTTTCCTGCGTAGAAGCCAAGAGCCGCAGACGTACCAGCGTAGGCCGACATCGTGACCGATGGATCGCCCGCAGCGTTCGTGCTGATCTGGAAGTTCGAGAAGTCCGTGCCAGCCCCGGAGATCGAGACAATGGCGAGACCGACCTGCGTCGACCCCGTAGAGCTTGCCGTGACCGTCCTGGCCGCCGGGCTGCTTTCGACAACCTGATACCAGAGCTTGGCGGTGATGTTGCCGAAATCCGTGCCCGAAGAACCGACCTGTGTCCAGGTGTTGCCGAGCGTGTCGGATATCGTTGGTATGTCAGCAGCCGTGGGCCGTGCCGTTGCGAAGGCGAGCAGCAGGTTGCCGGCTGTCGGCGTGAAGCTTGCCGTCGTGACAGATGTTGCCGTAGCCCCAACCGCTGGGGTGACGAGGACCGGCGTACCGATGGCCATGTTATGCGATCGTCAGAATGGACGCGCCGAAGTCAACGGTGAAGGTTTCCGTATCGGCAACCGTGATGGAGCTTCCATAGTCAAAATAGCCGATCAAGGCGTCCGCAGGGCTGGTCGCCGTGTCGTTGTAGAGCACGACGTAGCGGAATGGGCCTACCGACGCACCGGAGGCCGTAAAGACCTCATCAGCGGCCGCCAGCGTGCCCGTGCCGGCCGTTTCCGTATAGGTGACGCTGTCCAATGTCAGCCCACCACCCGCACCGCCCGTATAGCCACCGCCCGTGGACAGCTGCGTGATGTCGGCCAGCACCGTATGCGTAGCCACATTCGGCGCCGCGTTGGTCAGGGCGATCTTTAGCGTGGCCGTGGACAGGTTGTGCACGCCCTTGCCGAGCTGCTCTTTGAAGTCCTGGTAAAACGTCAGCGTGGAAGCGGGCATTGTTAATCCTTTAACGCCTGAGTGCCAGCCATGATGGCGTCGGCGATCCGACCCCTATGCATAATCGGCGCGTCGACCATGCCGCGCCAGTCGAACTCGTATCGGATAGTTGCGTTTCGGGCTACGTCTGCGCAACGCCGGCGTTCAACTACGACGGCGCGGGCGATGAGGCCAGCGACGGTCACCTCGCAACCCTGATCCACGTTCTGGGACCAGAACTCTTCTTCAAGCGCTCTGGCCGTCGCCGTGATATCGTCCGGCATCGGGCTAACCATTAGTTCACCTGTACCGTGTAAGTTTTACCGTTAGGGCCGGTAATCGTCTTGGCCCGGCCATTCGACTCCATGAGGGCGCTGATGGCTTGCATCATGCGCTCCATGCTCTGCGATACGGTGTTGGCGCGCTCGTCCTCGCGACTAACGACGCCACCACCTTCGGGCTTTTCCTGCAGGCCAAGCTTGATCAGTTCGAGTTCACGCTGCTGCGCCATCTTCTCGCGCTCAAGCTGCTGCTGCTTTTCGAACTTGGTGAAGTCGTACTGGAGCTTTTGCGACTCCAGCATGCCGTTCTTCTCAAGTTCAGCCTGCTTGACCTGGATGTCGGCCTGCATCTGGGCCGCTTCTTTCTGCTGCGAAGCTTGGATCTTCTTGTCCTCGATCGCCATCTGCATCTGCATCTCTGGCGGGGGCTGACCGGCGGCCTGCTCGGCCTGCTGGATGGCGCCTTCGACATCTTCCTCATTGATCGGCGGGTAGAACTGCTCGGGCGATTTTAGCCCAGCGCTCTCGGCGATCTTCATCAGCGTGTTGTGCACGAACGGCAGCAGCTCGACAGCCTTGCGGGTCATGCCCGCACCAGCATAACGGTCCATCAGGCCCATTTGGTTTGCAAGCACGCCGTTCAGCATCGCCATGTCACGGTCACGTGAGCCAGTGCCGAGTCCGACATTGATCGTCACATCCATGTCTGCGTTCCAGGGGCGAGGATCGACCTCCACCCACTCGTCGCCGGTCATGCGGACCATCATCGGCCGGTCCTGGTGCTTGATCAGGAGGCGAAGAATGCCCCGGAAGACCTTGCGCCAGCCAAGCTCTGCCATGTTGCGGGCAATCAGCTCGATCTTGGAATAGGCTGCGTCCTGCGCGTTCTGGTTTGCCGTTGCCGTCTGGTTCTGCAGCGCATCAGGGTCCAGCGCCATCGTCTGACGCGAAACGCCCGTGCGGCGGGTGATAACCTCGTCCTGGTAGGCAATGGCCTCGAACGCGTAATTGGCGACGAAAGGCGTAGCGTGTGGGATGATCGGCTGCGAACCTGGCTTCTTCAGGATGATGCCGCCGAAGGTCGGGTTGGTCAGCTCGTCCGGGTTCAGGACGGCGCCGTCATCGACTTCCTTCTGCGGCAGGTTGGTCGCATAGATGTTGTCGAGCGCCTGGCGAAGCAGCACGGTTTTGACGCGCTGCACGTCCATCGTCTGGTCTGCGATCGAGCGGGCATCCCACCGATGCGGGACAGGATCACACGGGATGTCGTAGAAGATCGGCTCGTCTTCCCACACTTCCCATTCGAGAAGCACGCCACCGTCCTTGTTGCCGCCGTAATAGGCGTGAACGGTCTCGGCCAGTCCATCGCCATCCACGTCAACCTTGAACTGGCATTCGTAGAGGTCGACCAGCTCCGTAGCGTTGTCGGCAGCGCTGGCCTCGCCGTCCATGGTGTTGTCGCCGCGTGAAGCCTGCTCTGGCTCCAGCATTTCAGACGAGAGAGACAGAGACTCCACCTTGCTGCGCTCGAAGCCCATCTCCACGAGGTCAGAGCGGGTCAACTGCTTGCGATGCGCAAGGAAGCGAGCATCGTCAATCGTCGTCGCGTCCGGGTCGATATAGAAGTCTTCGCCCGGGATTACGTCAACCTTGACGCAGCCATAGCTCTTGACGCGGCTGATTTTGATGTCGTGCGTTCCATCTTCGTTCTCAGTATGCGTCTGGACCTCTACGCCTTCATCTTGGATGAGGGCGGCCAGCTGATCGACAGAGAGGCCGGTATGCGTCGTGACCTCGCTCTTCTCGGTCGCGTCCCACCACGCCTTAACGATACCGTTGCCGGTCATCAGGCCGTCATGCGTGGCGTTGTAGAGAATGCGGTAACCGTCGTTCTTCTTCCAAAAGACGTAGTTCAGCGCGTCGGTCGCCTGCTTGGCGTTCTGAATGTCCTCGGGTCCAACAGGCTCGGCCTCTGCCGTCTTGTCGGATGCCGTGAACACGCGCAGAATGCCAGGCAACATCCAGCCCATCGTATCGGCGAGATCCAAGCTCACAACAGACGAGCGGCCAGCCTCTGGGGGCGTGTCGGTCATCTCACCGTTGAAGTATTCCAGGGCGCGGGTGCGCTTCTTCGATAGCTCCGAGCGGTCGCTGCCATTGGCCAGGCGGATTTCCCGCGTGACGATGGTGCGGATCTCATCGTCTGACAGTTGCTTCTTCGCCATCTATGTTTCCTGTATCCGCGAGATGCGGTTGAGATATTGCGCATACTGTCTCGCAGCAGACTGGGCGAGACCGCCGTCGGGGTTTGGGATCTCCTGGCTTGCTTGCCGTTTGTATTCTTCCACCCGAGCGGCGACGCCACGATTAGCGGCAGCGGTCAGACGCTTGTTCTCTTCGGCCAGTTCCCAGACCGCAGCGATTAGATCTTCGCGGCTCAAGGTCTCGATGTCCTGCCCGTCGAATGTCAAAATGGTTTTCATGTTCAATCCACCTGTTCGTAAGGCTCAACCTCGGAAAACCGAGCGCCTTCTCTGCACGGCCGCCAAGCGTCACCGTCGTCCGTCTTGACCTTGTATTCGCAGCGGATGAGGTGTAGCCCCGGGGCACGGGGCGAACCCTCACCCCAGACATCGCGGAAGATGTAGATCTCACCGTCGTGCTCGTAGCGGCGCTGTTCAGCGATCCTGCGGTTGTTGCTCATATCTTAAGCACCCCAGACATATACAGAACGAATAGCAGGCCAGCCACCCGCGCCAGCGCGTAACCACCCTGCGCGAGCAATGGCTTCCGTGCGGTCATCGCCCCAGGATTGAGCGCGCCGACGATGAACACGAACCAAGCCGCCACAAACTGGACGGCTATGTATGTGATTAACCATGCAGACATGCTACACTGCCCTAAAGTTTCGTTTCGGCATTGAGGTTGAAGTCTCGCCGCTCTTCGCGTGGCGTTTCATCATCAAGGCGTAGCGAGACGCGGAAATCACGTCGTCGCGCTCCTTGACGATCTTGCCGTCCTTGCGGTGGTAGAGCCTGAACTCCTCGAACCAGAGCGGGCAGGTGCGGAACACCTTCCAGCGCCCCGTCTGCATTCGCTGCAGCATGTCGGAGATGCCAGCCTCTACGCCGTTCGTTCCATCATCGAATGTCGCACGCTCTTGCAGCAGGTCGAGACCTTGCTCTCTATACTGCGTTGCGAGCTGCTCACCCGAACCCTTATCGTGCTGCAGGCCATCGTGCGGCCATGACCACGGCAACCACTTGCCCCAGGGCTTGAGTGATGCCGCGTGAATGATCGGGGTCGACTCGCGCTGTCTGTATTCCTTCGTGATGTAGAAGACGTCCGCGTCACGATCCCAGGCGCAGCCAACAGCGCCGAACGGATGGTCGTAACCAAAGTCCATGCCGCCGATCTGCACCCAGTGCTTGGGGATCTCGAACGGGTCTACCGTAATGCTCTCCTCCGATACCGGGAAGATGCGGCCCGAGCCCAGAGACGGCACACCCTTTGTTCTTGCTTCCCGCTCATGCGCAGGGTAGCTGTCGATGATGCGCTTTCGTTCTTCCGCGCTGTAGTGCTCCGCGTCGTCAATCGTCATGGTGATGACGCTACGCTGCAACGCGCCGGG
>Ga0099826_10000239_pt1 | contig 24175 bp, 26 predicted proteins | sample Mtrugardesep15_FD_76830 | JGI IMG/M metagenome (GOLD analysis project Ga0099826, IMG submission 76830) | Root nodule microbial communities of legume samples collected from California, USA - M. trunc garden sep15 | ecosystem: Host-associated > Plants > Roots > Nodule | place: USA: California... | reverse complement strand
GTAACACCGGGATTTCAGGCTTGTTAAGATAAGCAAGGAGAAGAAATGGGACATCTCGAGTTTTAGTTGATGTTGCTTTTGCTGAAGGAACAACTTCAGACCCTCCTACTAGTGTGGCTGGCATAGAATTTGATGCTATGAATAAGTTGTGACTACTGTTTCCAATCCCTGATGATCCGCAGCTTAAAGACCTTTGGCTTGTCTCTCTTCCAGAGTCTACAAAGTTTTCTAGATTATCCGAGACATTAGCACCAAACTGTTCTGATGAATCCTTTTTAATTTCTTGCAATCTAATGAGTTGACTATAAGCTCCATCAGGATTTTTAGTGAGCTCAGCATGTGTACCTAATAATCAGTTAGTAGAAGATATAAGAATGCTGCATTACGACATACTTAGTATGTATGCATGTATCTATGTATGTACGTGTACCTTTTTCTACTACTTTTCCTTCGTGAATAACAGCAATGATATCCACCTTCCTTATTGTGCTTAGGCGGTGAGCTACGATGATGGTTGTTCGGTTTATCATAATTCTGTCCAGCGTCTCTTGTACTACTCTCTCAGATTCTGCATCAAGGGCACTTGTTGCTTCATCAAGGAGTAGAATTCTTGGATCTTTCAGAATTGCTCTTGCTATAGCAATTCTTTGCTTTTGGCCTCCAGAGAGTTGTGCTCCATGCTCGCCGACCATCGTTTCAAGTCCCTAAATCAATAATTTTCCAGTACTAGTAAGGTAAAAAGGACATATAAATTTAATGAAAAAATATATACTATAAAATAGTCTCCAGTATTGTGAAAAAGCAAAAATGTGTAGAAATTTTCACAAGATGGATAAATCAAGAAATGAGAGCTTACAAGAGGAAATTTATCGATGAAGTTAGCAGCATTAGCAAGTTCTGCTGCAGCTCGGATTTCATCATCAGTTGCCGCATCCTTACCATAGGCAATGTTCTCTTTAATGCTACAAGTAAAGAGAACCGGTTCCTGACTCACTAAGCCTATTTTCTGTCTGATCCATTTCAATTGAAATTCTCTGAGGTCAATACCGTCAATGAGAATTTGACCATCCTGTGGATCATAAAATCTCTCTATCAAATTTATCACTGTTGATTTCCCACTCCCACTCTGCCCGACCAAAGCCGCGGTAGTACCACTTGATATCGAAAGAGAAAATGCATTGAATATAAGTTCATTTGGTCTTGTAGGATAACTAAAGCAAACCTCCCTAAGCTCTATGTCTCCCCGAATGTCATCAAGCTTTTGCCCGGTTGTGTCATAAACATCAATTTCCGGCTTCCTTTTGATTGTTTCAAACATCTTAAAAGCTGCAGCTTGTCCAGCAGCAAATGCTGTTAAGCTCGAAGTTGCTTGTCCTAGAGACCTAGAGAATAAAATTAGCTCATAAAAAGTTATTTATGTATGAGAGTCTAATCTTGCAAGAAATAACTTAACTTGACTTACAAGGAACCAGTTAGTACTGCAAAAAATACACTTATGGCTTCACCTCCTGTATAACCTTTCTCAAGTACCATCTTCCCTCCAAACCATACTGCCAAAGCATAACTGCAGTAAACAAATAAACGAACTGAACCGAGGCCTAAACCAATAGCCAATCCCTCTTGTACTCCAATTTTGTAAGCTTTAGTTAAGGATTGATTGTATTGAGCTATAGCTTGTTTCTCGCCGGTAAATGATGCAACCTGCGCGCATTGGAGCAATTGCGTCGTGTATCCTTAGTTAGAAACATGACAAAGGAAAGGAAAAAAAAAGGAAATATTCTCTATGGAGGGAGTTGGCACACATACTGTTCGAATTGAACCGATTATCTGCTCTACTATAGTTGCTGCTTCAGAATATGCTGTTTGTCCACGGGATGCCATCATTGCGAAAGCAAAGCTCATTATGGAACCAGAGAGGACAAGAAGAGGAATAGACGATAGAAGGACAAGGGTTAGAAGCCAACCCAAGATGAATGCCACAACTAAACCTCCTAAAAAACATGAGACGTATTGTATGAATTTTCCTACCTGCAGAACATATCCACCAAAAAAGGAAGAATGAGTTATTATTATCTTCGACTTTTGTTATCATGGTTAGATCAGATGATGCTGTATTCATACCTTGTCTCCCATGGCTTCTTGAATAAGAACTGTATCACCTGACATTCTTCCAACAACCTCACCACTGTTTGTTTCCTTGTCAAAGAAACTGATATCTTGCCTTAAAATCGCTTTGAGGTATAATGCCCTTATTCTTGCAGCTTGTCTCTCCCCTGTGATCATCCAACAAGACACCTCTGCAAGATTTCATGTATAACAAACCTTTGCTATTTTAATATTAATCTAAATTATATTCAAAATTTTATGGTTATATTAAGTTGAATTATACTAATCTAGAAAGTTCGACATGCTTACGCAGAAACGCTGCAAAAAAGGCACATGCACCCATGATTGCAAACTTGACAGACACCTGAGAGCATGCAATGAATCATGTTAAATTATGAAATGAAAATAGGAAAATTTGAAATCAAAAATTTTCTCATCAAAACTAAAGTTAATTCTTGTTGAATTAGATACCAACAAAGCATATACTTATTGCACAAAAGAATCAATGACACTGATCGAACAGAACATAGACAGTTGGAATGTGATATGACATAAATTTAGAATAAAAGTTACTTTATACTTCTATGCTTCAACAAAAAGAAACCATTCTTATAACACTATTTTCACACCTTCCCTAAAGAATATTTCCCCAATGGATTCTTAATAAATAGTCGTTACCTTGGAAACTTGATGAACTACTTGTTTAGTGCTAACATTTCCTCCAAAAGCATTAATAGCATCTCCGATAATTATAGTCATTAAAGGCATAGAGATTCCATTCCCAACACCACTTATAGTCCCAACAAACATCAACAAATAATCCCATGAGTCTGCGAATGTGAAAAGCTTGTAAAAGGGTACTGTCTTATTGCTTTGATCCTTCACCTTGTTATTCTTGGAATCGTGGTGCATGTCAGCCATTTCTTGAACATTTTCAGCACCTGCAGGAACTGGTTGATGATGACTTGTTGACCCTGTCATCTCTGTTGAAGCGATATCCCCATCCAAGCTAGCCTTGGCCAACATTTTCTCCAAGAAAAACAACAATGAAACAGCTGCTGAAGAAAATTCACTAGTCTGAGTTAGCAATTCTCATTCAGTTATTCCATTAAGCCTCGTTTGGATAAATAGCTTAATAAAGTACTTATGACATAAGGGTTTATCATATATCTGCTTATGTATGAACTGTTTTCATAAAAGCTATAAGATGTTTTTATCAGCTATCTTTTGGAGAGTTTATGAAAATAAACTGAAAAATAGTTTATGCACATGTAGTAAGTTGTCTCCATACGCTTATTCAAACAGTTTTACAAATGTGTATGCCAATAGATAAATTCAAATAAGTCAATTCAAACTGGCCCTAGAGTTACAAATGAAATGAGCTTTGATTTTTTAGATGTAAAAAATACAACAGCTACCTAAATTGGAAACTAGTTAACTTAAGCAAATTCAAGAATAGAGATGAATGAGAATTAAAGAGTGATACATAAAAATAGTTAGCAGGGTAATTAGAAAAACCAGAATCAAACCTTTATGCAAACTTGAGGTGGATATGCTTCTTGTCTATAAAGCAACAGAAGAATGAAGGCAACTATAAGAATGAAGGTTGATGGAACACTTGGCAGTAGCCTAGCATTGCAAGCTAACTTCACTATCTTTAAATCATGAGATAAAGCAAAGGAATAATACAGAATTAGATGCTCATTGCCAAAGCTATCAAATCATGTATGGTTTAAATGCACCATGGAACAACATTACCTATTTGATGTTATAAGGAATATATATATTTAAAGTACACCATCCACTAAAATAATAACAGTTGGAGGGTTTTTTTTAGTGTCTAAATCCTCCGGTTTCCGCAGAAAGGGTTCTGATAATTCAAAGTTCACCCGCTTGCCATCCAAAAAGGTCTAGCGGCACAACTTGTTGTCCGCTTGCCTTCTATTCAAGTGTAAATAAATATCTTCAACGTCAAAAGTTCACCCGAAAAACTAATAAAGTTAGGTCAAAGATTATTTTAGTCAGGACTCGAACTCTGGTTTTTCCAAACAATTCATCTTTAACCGGAGTTTATTAAACACTTGAATCACAATCCCTCTTGAATCAAGTCGGAACTATTATTAGATAACAAAATTGGTATCAAATTCAAACATTAGTATAATTCTAGACTTTTTTTTCCGGCTATCTGGCACTTTAATGTTACTAGCTAGGAAACCTATATTATGTTTGAGCAGAATCTTTAAGACAACTGCGGTTAATGTTACAACCATTTCTTTATTCTAAGGTTAATAGTTAAATAACATTGCATTGAATGGAGAAATGCATCATTGGTTACACAATTCAAAAAATTAATCTTTAGATTGCATCCTCTCATTTTGTTTTTAATTCTATTCTATATCATTATCATTATCATTATGTTACTGATTTGACTCGAGAAACATGGGGACCGCATGATGTTTGCTAAATACAATTATCTTACGATTCTTTTTCCAAATAGCATTATCTTAATATAAGACAACAAATTTTCCTGATCTTATCATATAAATATTGTTATACAACGTACAATCTTTGTTCTAAATTGATATAACATTTGGTTGATTCATATAGTATTATTTGATATGGTACGATAGCTATGTGTAGCATATTTAAAAGTGAAAGCTAACAAAAGAAAAATGGTAGAGCCCTACGATAAAAATATAGAGTAGGACAGCTGAGCCTAAGAGTTTTTATAAGAGTCAACGTTGTTGGAGAATATGAAATTATAGATTGATTGAATACAAAAAGTTTATGCTTGAGTGAATGAGTCCAATAAGTTTATGCTTTGTGGGACAAAATTGTTGCTCCCAAACTTGTGACCAGTCAATTCACACTCATTATTAGGAACCAACTTTCCTCATCCCACATGTATTTTTGGAACTGTACTTTTAGATCCATATTTTTTTGATTTGTTTGGTCTTTAGGACGGTACAAAATGTGTGTGTATATATATATTTTGAATTTATAAATTTGAAATGATATTAGAGTAGGTAAATTCTTAGATATATTGGAGTTTAGTTAAATACCGATATATTTATATCAAAGTTTGTTTAACATTTAAATTTATTTCAAAATAAATCTATTATATTTATTAAATTAGACTCTCAAATTTTGGTGATGATAACTCAACATTTTATATCCTACCTCATAAATAATCTGAGGTGGCACCTCTAAAAAGTTGCTCTCTCATTCCCCTTTCTTTCTCCATAGTGCTCCATATTACATCTTGTGTTTATTTCTCATGCTTAGTTTCTTTGCATTTATTCTAAGAAAATTTTGAATGTTCAGTAGACTCTTCTATTAGTAGTTTAAACTATGCATTTGTATGGTGAGTTGGTTTTGCTGGAATTGTTTAGACTTTGATTCGTTTATATGATGAATAAAAATTTGAACCAAGGATTGTAATTAATTTGTGGTTTAGTTTGATCAATTTTAAATTTATAAGGAACCCAAATCAAACAACAACAATATATTTGAATCAAGAATTGCTTGAGGTTTGTTTTTCTAATAATTCACATCCCAACATTAAGGTAGTTTCTCATATTTGCAACGTGAAAATAAAATATTCCACCTACCAAACATTTAAATTTTCTTTGTAGTCTCCCTTTTTACCTCTTTTGTTTTTTTACTATACAGTAAAGTTTGACGTGGCATATGATGAGTATGCCAATAATTGAGTACTAAACACATATATGATCACAAAATCAAATTGAATGAGTTCTCAATTAAACTCATTTTTCATATTAGATTGAAATTCATCCTACAAAACATATAAATTGTGTTGTTTCAAAACTTCTAAAAACTTATTGATATATTAATATTAATGTAGCTGCCCAATGTGTGGGTTGCTATCTAGTTAATATAAAAATATGACATAACATTAGTTTATTATATGAGGAATATATATTCTATCAAACTACATGGGTATTGTTTTTGTTCACTAAAGTATCTGAAAAGTTCATCTCGAATATGTTCAACATTCAACATGGTATTAAAGTCCATCAAATTTATAAAATTGATGATGTGACATCATTCAAAACTTGAATAAAGAAAACATTAATTTATAAATATCTACAAAAAAAAATTAAAAATTCATTAAAATAAGAGATATTACAATAAAAAAACATTAACAAGACTTTTCAAACATCGGCATAAAAAATGATGATGTGTCATTATTAGAGCTTGCAAAAAACCAGTTAATTTGTAGATGAAAAATCTTTAAATAAAACAATAGATATCACAATGAAAAACATTAAACATATTACTAATACATTTAAAGTGTTTTTCAATCGATTGGGTATTTGTTGTGCAGACAATTGCAAAGGATAACTCCTTGAGTTGGGTAGAGCAATAATGAATAGCAAAATTCTTTTTAACATTGTTGCATTTTTATGATTGAATTTGAACATAAGACCTTTAATTAAATTGAAAAAGATGATTTGTCATCTCATTCAATTGCATTTGGGTCTAATACTTTTTAAAAGTTGTCAAAAACCTTTTTTTTTAGGTACAATGTCAAAAACATTTTTTATACAAACTTATTTATTTTAGTACTTTAATCAATGCTTTAAGGATATTCATTAAGATTCTCCTAATTTATATTGATTGAGAATTTAAATTTACTATTTAAAAATATACTTTTTTTTTATAAAACAAACATTTAAGACTAAAACAAACACATTTACTATCTTACTAATCAAGAAATTATAATTATGAAATTAATTTTTATGACATAATTTACATGATTGTGACATAATGCTTTAGCTACCATCATCTCCGGCCCACCGTGCTTCGGGTCAGTCCACTTTTAGCATTTTCATGTTATTTTTATTTTTTTTATTAATAATGAATTTAAAAAATATTAATTAAAATATATTTAAATATATTAACTTAATAAAAAAGAGAGATATTCGTATGCAAAAACCAAATGTTCAAGAGATATAGGCCAAAAATATATATATTTTATAATCCATTTTGTTATCTTTTTTTTTTTGAATGATCGTGAAAATGTTGAGGCAAATTGGTATGAGTCACTTGTTTAGAGTTTGATATTCGCTTGTACATAATATTCTTTCCAACGGCACTTCTTTAGCCTAGCTAGTTAAAGCAGTGACCAAGCCTTGTACAAAGATTATGTAAATGAGAATAATATGAACATGAAACATTTTCTGAGTCAAAACCAGAAGATAGTCAATAAACCTTTATCACTAATTCAATTTCAAGAAAAAGAAAAATTATTACTATTACATATAAATAAAGCTACCAGCTAGCTTGGTATTTAAACTTAACTAATCATGGAGGACAACATAACAAACATCTATGTATATAAGATAAAAGCATGAAAAAAAGTGGGTGGTCTAGCTAAGATGTAGAAGCACTTGTATGTAATGCTACTAAAGAAGCATAGTCACCACCCTTATGGAGCAATGCTTCATGTTTTCCTTTCTCTGCTATCACACCATTCTTAACAACTGCTATTAAATCTGCACCTCTGATAGTCGATAACCTATGCGCCACTATTATTGTCGTTCGCTCCACCATTACACGGTCAAGTGCATCCTGTACCACTTTTTCAGACTCAGCATCAAGTGCACTAGTTGCTTCATCTAGTAATAGTATTTTTGGATTCTTCACAATAGCTCTCGCAATTGCCACACGCTGCTTCTGTCCCCCAGATAATTGAACTCCTCTCTCTCCTACTATTGTATCATAACCCTGCATACATAACATGTTTTTACTAAGTACTAGATCATGTACTCGTGTGATGCATGCATGAGTCCGTTACATTTACTTAAGGTTCATACATGATGTATAATTTAAATATAAGAGCATGAGAGATATTAATTGATATTACGATAATATTTAGTGACGTTTCAACATGATTATATAAATTACCTTTTGCAAACTACTAATAAACTTGTGAGCATTTGCTAATTCTGCTGCGGCTATAATCTCTGCCTCTGATGCATCTCCTCCTTTACCATATGCAATATTGGCTCTGATGGTGTCATTAAACAGCACAGGCTCTTGGCTTACCAGTCCCATTTGTTGTCTCAGCCATTTCACTTGAAGACTTCGGATTTCTTTTCCATCAAGTGTAATGTCGCCTGAATTTGGATCATAAAATCTTTGTATCAATGAGATCACTGTTGATTTTCCACTTCCACTTTCTCCAACAAGTGCAACTGTCTGATGTTTTTATCAACAATTTAATCAATATGTTAGTTGTTTTGTTCCTTCTTTACATAGAACAGTTTGGAGTAGTTTATTAGAAAATTACCTTGCCACTTTGAATGTTCAAGCAAAGATCTCTAAATATTTGAATATCAGGTCTAGTAGGATACTTGAAACTAACATGTTTAAACTCAATTTCTCCCTTGACTTCTTCTAATGTAATTCCTGATTCATCAGTTGGATCAATGAGTGATTTCCTATCAAGAATAGCAAATATAGAAGCAGCTGCACTTTTCGCCTTAGTTGAATCAGGTAACAACGACCCGGATTGAGATAGTCCTATAGCTGCCATGCTTAGAGCGAAAAAGACCTGCACATTAGGAAGCAAAAAGCTCAATGCTAGAAAAATAATTAGCTCAAATAATGTACCACTTGTTACAGTAGTGAACATCTTGACCTAAAACTTTGGATGATAAGTATATTATTTTGGAGAGTAACTTACACGGAAAACATCTGAGAACGAAGATTTTCCATCCTCAACGAGACGTGCTCCAGCATAAAAACTTAATGCATAAACTGAATACAACACAAAGAATGATATCCCGAAACCAAACCCGCTTATTATCCCTCTCCTTATGCCTGTCTTAATCGGTCCCTCACATTTTTGCTTATATAATTCCATCACCTTCTCTTCAGAACAGAAAGAAGCAACTGTTCTTATACTACCTACTGCATCATTCGCCACTTGACTTGCTTCCTCATACAACTTCTGTTCATTGAAAAGAATATCAGTAGGTATTTAGAACATAGATAAAGCTAAGTCAAAAATGCATCTAGAGATCATGATTGTATTGTAACAATGTTGAGTCATAATCATGAAGTAATTTTCTTACATCTTCTTAGTATGATGCCAAAAATTGTACAAAAATATTTATCTGATTACTATTGATTAATTTGAAAAACACATTTTCAGATTCATTTACAATGTTAATTGGTTAATGGAAGTCAAGATCAAGAACAAACCTTTGAATCATTGCTGAACCCTTTCAAGAACTTCACTTGCAAAAATCCATTAAGTCCTAGTAGAGGCACCATAGCAAGGATTATAAGAGCAAGCTGCCAGCTAGCTGTAAATGCAATTACCAAGCCAGCTATAGCTGTTGCAATATTTTCAACCAGTAAACCGAGTGCATCACCAACCAAAGCTCGAACTGAAGCTGCATCGGTAGAGAGCCTTGCTCCAATTGCGCCACTTGAATGCTCAGCTTCATCAAACCAACTCACTTCCATATGAACTACCTTCTCAAAACACATTTTCCGGATCCTTTTGATCAACTTACCTCCAGCAATGCCAAAAAAGTAGAATCTACATGGAAAAATGAATAACGATGCCACAGCGAGCCCAACAAATACTAGTGCCCAAACTTTTGAATCGTGACGAAGTTCGTCAGCTGGCTCGTAGAAAATACTAATCATTTTCGAAAGCAAGAGGCCAAAAATTGGTAATATTACACCATGCAACACTGCAGCTATAGTTCCTATAAGTAAGACAGGAATCTCGGGCTTGTTTAAATAGGCCAGGCGATAAAGTGGAACTTCTGGTGGTGAAGAAACCATTGAAGGAGGAGCTTGTGGTCCACCATCCGCAATTTCTGAGAACCCAACTGGTACCGTTGGCACAACATGTGATGCTGAGAATGAGTGACGACCGCTGTTTCCACCTCCAGATGACACTTGGCTTAAAGACCTTGAGGAGAAAGATCTTTGACTCGATCGTCTTTCAGATATACTGTTTGACTTGTTTTTGTCATCATTTGTAACATTCTGTTCTGACCCCTTCATTTCTTGCAGCCTAATAAGCTGGCTATAGGCTCCATCAGGATCCCTTGTGAGCTGAGCATGTGAACCTGATCAATTGAAAATATAAGCATGCAATAAGGTATATAATAAACATTCAGTTTGATTTCTATTAGATCATAATATGTGTATATACCTCTTTCAATTATTTTTCCTTGATGAATAACGGCAATGGTATCAGCATTCTTTATGGTACTTAAACGGTGAGCTACAATCACAGTTGTTCGGTTTACCATTATTCTATCCAATGCCTCTTGTACAATTCTCTCAGATTCAGCATCAAGCGCACTTGTAGCTTCATCGAGAAGTAATATTCTTGGATCTTTCAGAATCGCTCTTGCTATTGCAACTCTCTGCTTTTGTCCCCCAGAGAGCTGAGTTCCATGCTCACCGACCATTGTGTCTAGTCCCTATGATCATTATCCATAATTTTACAAAAATTAAGTCAAAAAAGACCGTGTTCGATATGAAGGAACAGAATATTTCAAACTGCTAAACAAGAATCTATTGTGCAGTTTGTACATTTAAATAGATTTAAGAGTTCACCTGAGGAAGTTTATCTATAAATTTGGCAGCATTAGCGAGTTCGGCTGCAGCTCTGATTTCTTCATCAGTTGCACCATCCTTTCCATATGCAATGTTCTCTTTAATGCTGCAAGTAAAGAGAACAGGTTCCTGGCTGACTAGGCCTATTTTCTGTCTGATCCATTTCAGTTGAAATTCTTTGAGGTTGACACCGTCAATGAGAACTTCACCGGCCTGTGGATCATAAAATCTCTCTATCAAACTGACAACTGTGGATTTTCCACTCCCACTTTGCCCTACCAAAGCTACAGTAGTCCCACTTGGTATCGTTAGAGAAAATCCGTTGAATATCAGTTCATCTGGCCTTGTTGGATAACTAAAGCAAACCTCCCTAAGCTCTATGTCTCCACGAATGTCATCAAGCTTTCGCCCGGTTGTGTCGTAAGCATCAATTTCGGGCCTCCTTTTAATCGTTTCGAACATCTTAAATGCCGCAGCTTGTCCTGCAGCAAAAGCACTCAAGCTTGGAGATGCCTGTCCTAGAGACCTGTAATTGGAAATAGTAACATACTCAGGAAGGTAAAACATGTTCTCCGTCTGTAACAAAATATAAGAAAAAAAAGTACATGTATTTGGGCCAAATTGTAAATTCTCAGATAGATGAAGAATTTAAATTTAGAAATTATAAGCTCAAGTGAAGAAAAGGAACAAAAAACTTACATGGAGCCAGTCAATACAGCAAAAATTATAGTCACAACTTCCCCTCCTGTATATCCTTTCTCTATTACCATTTTTCCACCAAACCATACTGCCAAACCATAACTAGCAATAACAACAAAGTAGAGTGAACCAAACCCTAAACCAGAAGCTAGTGCCTCTTTTACTACAGTTTTGTAAGCACCAATTAAGGACTGATCATATTTAGCTATGGCCTGTTTCTCTCCGGTGAACGACGCAACCTGCATCAGAAAAATAGAAGTCATCTAAAAATCTGCAATAAAACAAACAGAAAAAGAAAATGGAGTTATTTCTGGAAGTTAGCATACAGTTCTAATAGAGCCTATTGTCTGTTCTACAACAGTTGCTGCTTTAGAATAAGCTGCTTGTCCACTGGATGATGCTTTTGAAATAACCATACTCATCATTGCACCCGACAAGACAAGAAGTGGAATACAAGACATCATGACAACAGTTAAAAGCCATCCCTTGATGAATGCTATCACAAAACCTCCAAAGAAAGTAGCCATTAACTGTATAAACTGTCCCACCTGAAATCATAAGGGGAAAAAATAGATTTTAAGATTCCCGCCATTGGATGAGGTATGATATGAAAATGTAAAAAACCTAATGACTAATTCGGGTCATCCTACATCTTACAAGCCGGATTTGTAATGATGAATTAGTCCGAATAAAAAGAAAACCTAATATTGGATTCGAGGCTATCGACCCAGACCACCCACCATATTACCCATGCACCAAAAGTGATGAGCGTGACCGTTGAACCATCCACTATCAGGCCACTAGGGTCACGCTTCAGATGTCCAATATAAAATCCTTTATAAAAAAAACAAGATTTTCGCTAAATTCTTTTTTTTTTGGTACTCGTAGGAAAACAAAATGATGATGATGATTTATGACTTGTACGGTGGTTCATTAATACCTTCTCGCCCATGGCGTCTTGAATAAGAACAGTATCACCAGACATTCTTCCAACAACCTCACCGGTATTAGTTTCCTTATCAAAGAAACTCACATCTTGCCTCAAAATAGTTTGGAGGTATAAGCTTCTGATTCTTGCTGCCTGTCTCTCACCAGTGATCATCCAGCAAGTCAACTCTGATACATATCAAAAATGGATTCTTTTAGATCGTAATGAACCAAACTAATACATTAGATTGTAAGAACTAATAAATGAACTAATGTACTTACGCAAAAGAGACGCAACGAAGGTACCCACGGCCAAGTATACGAATTTCAAGGACACCTGAACACAACAAGTTGTTATTAAGTCTTACAATTTTGATGTTAAAAATGTAAACTTCAAGTTCAAACTAATATTCATGTTGTTCCATGAAGGGTATATTTACCAACAAGCTTCACCAATTCTACTAACACATAACATGGATTAGGCACTATTTAGATAAACAGATTAATTAAGTGTTTACAACACATGCACTTATCATATACTATAACTATAAGTGCTTATGTATAAAACATTTCTGTGACAGAAAATAAAGTCACTATTTTCATACAAGTTATAAGTTGTTTTCATAGGCTCTCACAAACAGGCTCAAGTTAAAAGGGATTAGTGAGGAGGGATGATGAATATTGGATTACCTTGGAAACTTCATCAACAACTTCTTCTGTGCTTGATGATCCACCAAATGCATTGATCATATTTCCAAATATTAAAGTCATCAAGGGCATGGAGATTCCATTCCCAATAGCACCAACAGTCCCAACAAACATCAATAAACGATCAAAAGGATCAGCAAATGAGAAAAGCTTATATAAGGGTACTGTATTGGTGGTTTCATCTTTAGCCTTTTTCTTTTCCGAATCTTGCTTGCTGCCAGAAACTACTGGCTGAATACTTGCAACATCTTCATCCATTTCTTTAGAAGACTTGCTTTGCTTACGAACCCTTACACCAATGACTCTAAATTGTAAAAAACTGCAGAAAAAGCATTCGAAACCGGTTCAAGTCATGAAAATAGGAAACATGAAAATTAAATGGACAATATTTTCTTATTCGTAGTTTGTTGTGTGTGCATTGAGTCAATGAAGAGATAGTAATCAACCTTTTAGAACCAAAAGTTGAAGTAATTTTTGCCTTCAGAAAAGATGGAGAACTAGCAGTAGCAAACAAATTTAGTAATGAAAAAATGAATGAATGAGAAAACAATTGCTAGTTAGAAAATGGTTGCCAACTTATGTAACATGTCTTGTTCATGCTATCTTATATAGTAGAGAAATTGGAAACTACGTATGCAAATTTGCTTGGCCCGCAAGTTGAATTTTATTCTAGTCGTAATTATTTGTTTACTCTTAGCTGTTGAATCAAAATATTTGGTGTATGTTGTGTTTGCATTTAATAAATAAAGTTAACTACTTAATAAATACCTTTTTTCAATTATGTTATCTTGTAACCAAAAAAAGTCACAGATCACTGTAACAGTCAAGGTAGACCATTTTTTTTTTAAAAACAATTTTCTAAAGACAACAAAAATTATTTTGAAAAACTGATTATAGGCTTGTTCTCTCAAGTTTAAGTTGGCTTATTGCCAGTGATTAAAAAAACTCGTAAAATCACTAAAAATGCATCTGAACAAGTCCATAATATTATTTGCCTAAAAAAATAGTCCTTATTAATATTTTTTCGTTTTTAGTCCTTATTAATATTATTATAATTACTATTATTTTATATACACACACAATAACTTATCCTAATTTTAAACATCCTTTACATTGTTTACAGGCGATCTTGTAATGTTTTTGTCTATATTTGTGTTTTTTGCTTTGGGATGCTCTTAGTATTTTCGGTTTGTAATTAAACTTTACACAGGTCCCTCAGGTACACCTTGTGCTCGTGGGTCTGTTATGTTCTTTTAATATATTTCATTTAGTTTCTTCAAAAAAAAACTTATCCTAATTTTATTAAAAATAGGTAAGCATTTGTATATTAGTTCAAAACTAATTCATTACTTTAAAAATAATAAAACTATGTTACTAATAATTAAATTAAACTTGTGATGTGTAAAAGGAAGTCCAAAAATTAAAATTGATAACTCACGTGAGAGAGTTGATGAAAGCACGAAATTGGAGTGAATTGGTTACTTGGCAGTCACGGTGACATAGGGATGGCCAATTGGCCGCCGAATATGAATATTATACAATTATTATTACATAAAGATTATTCCATATTTGACTTGAAATCAAATCAATGATGTAGCTAGAATCCAAAGATAGATACGTTACGTGATCCCCAAAAATAAACACTGTGCAGTACTAGTGCTAGTCTTTATCAAATTAGATAGAAATTTGCTTAATTTCCTGGAAATTACCATCTCTATTGACCTTACGTGATCCCCAAAAATAAACACTGTCCATTACATTTTATAAATCCTAAAAATTTCAGAGCACACTATTTTTTATAGTGTGAATCAGGCACGTAAATGTAGAGACCGGGGTCAATTGAATTTGATTGGACCGCAATAAATGATAAAACTTATACACTTTTAGACACTATTTATTTTTATTTTTTTGGTCAGCACATATTGTCTCTGGTAGCTACCCACTGAGCTACGCTTACAGGACTTAGACACTATTTTTTTAATCACGGTTTATTTGATTTGGTTAAAATTCACAAGGATCGTACTAAATCATACAAGCATCATTTTTTTTTTATCAATGTATGAGTCTCATACATTTCGTGAGACCAATGTAAATTTTAACCAATGAGTTAAGGGAATTGGTAACGAGTTTCTTTAATTAAAGGTAATTGGTTAATAAATTTACATTAAATCCAAATTATAACACAAAAAAAAATTATAAGAGACACTAATATAGTTTTTATTTATGTTAAATAATGTTATAGTCAGTCAAATGTGGTAGTACCACTTGAAACCAAAAGGAACAGAAGATAACCATTTTTCAGTGCACCAAATGAACTAAACAAATAATCTATTTATATAAATTACGCAAGTGATCTGTGAGAAACTTGAAAAAAAAAACAAAAAAGCATGACGTGGATCAGGTCAGGTAAAAAAAATGGTTCAGCGAATTTTGTCGAAATGGACTCGAAAAAATAACAGAAACAGTTGGATCAGATAGACAAAAAAAAAATGTGCATTAAGTAACACATTTGCCGAAATGTTAATTTAATTTTAACATATTTGGATATTAAAAAAAATATTTAGTACAAGCCTCAAACACAAAATCTTGCTAGTTGGGCTTAGAATGTTTTGAACAAAATAAAAACCTGTGTATGCAAAGCTGAACTCATACCGGACTATTTCCACCCTGATTAAAAGATCAGGCAACATCACAAAGCACAAACCCAAACTTTGTTATTGATGAGATGGAGCATTAATGATAAAAATATATTTCATCCATTTGAAAAGTACTATGCCTCTGTTTGGCGACTGAAATTACCAGTCTATCAAAATAAATGCAATTAAGTGAATACAAAATGGAGAGGGAAAAACTTCAAAATTGTGGTATTTAATTTTAAATGAGTCTCGTTTTGTAAAATAATTAATATGGTATAGTCAGGTCATATCCCTTAACAAAACTTTAAACCCCACGATGTAAGAAGGCATCTGAACTCTATTAGACCCTCATGTTCATGGGATTCATTCACAATCTTGATACTTCTGATCAATCTAACATTTGGCCATCATAGCGACTGAGACTACATTCTCAAACACCTGTATCAGAGACACTAGCTCCATTACTTAGCTTGAGAGTCATTTTAATGTTCATTGCTGCTAACTCTGCTGCCAAATATCTAAATATATAAGGCATGGCGACTGTCTCCATGCCTTTACTGGTTTGGCAAGCATGACAAGTGACTTTTCTTGGAGCTCTTCTTACTGGTATCCCAGGAATATCCCGAACTGGCCGCTTTTGAGGCTCAATGAATGTTGTTGAAAGCATGCTTCCACAAATGGAACACACATCAGCAATGTGATAATCAGAACAGGTGTGCAGCCTATCATGCAGAAGATATGCAGCCCCATGTGCTAGTAGAGAATCACGTTCCATTTCTCCAAATCGTATTCCCCCACCACGCTTTCGTCCTTTTATTGGTTGCCGGGTGATCTGGTCAACAGTGCCTGTAGATCGGACCTGTAAAAGAAAAATCACTTGGTGTTAACAACAAAAGTCAATGCAGCGCAATATTTTTCTGACAAAGGGTGCAAACCAGGGATTGGCACTAGAGGATATCAGACTTAACCTACTTAACCTTTCATCAGGAATATATAAAATATAACCATTGGAGTGGCATATAAATAACTATATGAATAATGCTAGCAACAAACTTTCTAATACTCTTTTATTGGTTAAAGTTTAAATGGGTCCCACATAATATGGTGGAACTCAAGTGAACTTTAACCAATGAAAATGAGTGTGTTTGAAAGTATGTTAAATAGTGTGTTGATGACACTCCTCACAAGTACTTAGTTGCTAAAACAAAAAAGACGCTTATCACCAACAGTTCCCACTTTGAAAGCTTTAAATTTAAATTGCCAAAGCAAAAGATTGATTGTTTTTGGTTTTCAGATTCAGAAGACAACATAAATCTTGCAAAGGTAAGATCAGATAATAGAAAAACACTGAATTTGCTCACCTGGTATTTGTCTGAGACCATGTGACGAAGCCGTTGATAATAAACAGGCCCAATAAATATCTCACATGTCAGTTCTGATCCATAGACCCCACTGTACAGAACTTCACATCCATGGTAATTAAATCCCTTCTCTTTTAACATATCACCAAGCTCATCAACAAGTGAAGCCGATTTGGATCCAGGTTCCACTGAACTACGAAATGGAGTTGCATCTTTAAATTTTCCATGTAAACTGCCTCCCTAAAAGAATAAATTTTTACCAAGTATGGTTAGAAACACACTGACATAGACGTAGTATCCCTTAGATACTACAACATATGAAATGGATATAATATTAACCTACAAAAATCCTAAATCAAAATGAATTATGAAGATATCTATGTTTTTTAAATCAGCGTTATCAAATCATTGTGGAACCCCAATTTAAAAAAAAATAAAAAATTAATAGGAATAAGCTAGAAGTATCCAACAGATTGACATGATACATGTCAACACTAGCATAGCATCCATTGAAGTTCAAGTTTAAGTATGGTGCTTCATAAACATAACTTTTGGAAATGAGACCTCATTATAGTCCCCAAGTAGTGGAGATTCGTTGTACAACAATAGAAAAGGTCAAATGCATCTTAGGGAATCGAGATAGCATAATAACTCATCTTGGACATTGCACTTGGCATTTATTTTCCTCCTAATCGATATGTGTATAAATTAAGCACTCTGATGGGTGCTATTCACTGAAGCATGTTCAGAAAAGATTTTGCCTGCATAGTTTTCGCATGACATTAAAGCTTTTGGGTCGAGGGGACTTTGCTTCTTCAAGCAGCGTTTTCAAAAAACTAACGGGTTATTAGGATAACTATGAACTATCCGTAGACAGAAAACCACACCAAAAAAAGAAAGGTTCCTTTATTATCTTGAGGAACCAAAATTGTCCACCACACCAAAAAAAAAAAAAACTTGCCTCATTCATTCGGTCAAAGTCTGTAGTTTCTTGTAAAAACAACAATAATTAATGTTTTTCCATTGTTGATTACAACATCTTCCTTATTATTAAGGGATAAAAGTTTTAATTTTTTTCTGTTCATACTGATGTTTAGGGCCCATCTTCTATTCCAAATGTGTTACGGTTTGTCCATGTTCATAGTCAAAATAGGAAAACTTCACCTTTGAGCTCTAAAATATATTTTTGTATGGTACTCCACTGAAAAAAGATACAAATGTTTACCATCCCCTTCAAAAAAATATTGTGACTCAGGATGCAACATTTTAAGAGGAAAAAGCTTATTTCACACAACCTTATCTTCAGTGGAGAATTTAAGGCAAGATAAGGAAATTCATCTTGTAATTCTTGCTCTTCACATCCTTAATTCAAAAGTAGCTAAGTATGAGTCAAAGCAAAATTAAGCCTAGACGTAAACCTAAACATGAACTTAAAGTGGATAAATGTTTTGGAAAAAATTGGTGATCAGGAAAGGCTTTAGGCCAATCCTGAATCAAGACACAGTCAAGAGTCCAACCCAACTCCTTCGCAACAGGTAACAAATTCTAATTTTTTAGCACTAAACTTAGATTGATGAGAGGAATGCTTTCGCCAATGGACTTATATGAAGATGTATACATGGATTGTCCTCCAGGATTTGAAAACAAATTTGGTTGAAATGTGTGTAAAATACCAATAGCCAGCAACACTATGGACTTAAACAATCTACACGGGTTTAGTTTGAAAAGTTGACCCAACCAGTAAAAGGAAAAGGGTACACTACACTCAGGGACAACAGACCGTACCTTATTCATAAAATTTACCTCTAATGGGAAGATTATTGTTGTAACAGTCCATGTGGATGACACAATTCTTACAGAATATAATGTTGTGGAGATGGAGAAACTAATGAAAAACTTGGCAGTAGATTTGAGATCAAGGATTTAGGCGTATTGAGATATTTTTTCGACATGGAGATGTTTCACTAAAAAAAGGAATTTTGGTTTCTAAAAGAAAATACATTCTAGACCTTTCGGAGGAAACTAAGATGAATGGATGTAGACCAGCAGACACTTCTATGGATACAAATACAAAGCTTTGAAAGGAATGAAGTGTTGCTATTTATTGGAAGATACTAGAGTTTAGTTGGGAACATCTCCCTTTGAAGAACATCTCGAGAAACAACAATCTGTTGCTAAAAGTAGTGTGGAAGCTGAGTTTAGAGCAATGGCACAAGGAATTAGCGAAGGTTTGTAAAATTGTAGAGTCTCGGAGGAACTATAAAGGATAGTCGAGTCGACCAACAACATTACATATTTATTATTACATTAAGTTAAAATTATATCAAATTACTTAATTACATATTTAATTTTTAATATTGTATAAAATTAAAAATAATACAAAATAATTTGGAAATAAAGGTGATTGTTTCACAAGGGTAACTTTGTCATTAAAGTATGACATTTTCCTATCATGACATTATGAGGTTTCTACCAAAAATATGATACGATAAAATAATATTATCTTGTGTTCATCAAACATATGATAACTGCTTATCCTATCATTATCCTGCTTTATATCATATGATGATGCCTAATTTTGGGTGGCTAATAAAAGTTGGCCATGACAGATGTCTATGCACCAACTTGGATAGGGCATGTGGCAGAATCAGGCGAGACACTCTAAGCAACATCTATTATATGTTTGCATATATGAACAGTCCTGTACTACAAAATAAAATATGAAAGTATTTTCTTCAATACTTTCTACAAGTTGTAGTACCTTAGCAGCAACAGATTCCAAAAGCATGGCAATCGTCATCCTAGAAGGAAATGCATGAGGATTTATAATGAGATCTGGGCGCATCCCCGTATGTCCAGAAAATGGCATATCGATGTCTGGCCACAACTGAGAGCAAACACCTTTCTGCCCATGTCTACTACTAAATTTGTCACCAATGATAGGGTTTCGAGGGTGTCGAAAACGTATGTTAGCCTGCTCCAACAAATTAGCTCATATTATAAAAAGTTTAAAGATATCTACAAGCACAATAAATAAATCATATCAAACTAAATAATAAACAAGATCGAAGGCCAATAACTAAATCAAAAGAAATTTATTTTAAAAAAATAAATATGGTAGTACAAGATTATGTTATTAAGTAAATATTATTTAAAAAATATATAAATAAATATGGTAATGTTAACTAGTGTCTTCACTGTAATGTGGCATATATATAGCATAGCTTTAGTGCTTAATACATGAATGCAGCATAGCTTTGGTGCTTAATACATGAATGCCATCATTTTTCTCTCTTTTGCTCCTCAACATGGTATCTTCAATCAACCTAGAGCCTGAAAAGAGGACCCCATAATTTGTGCTTAATGGTGAACCCGATATCCACAGATGATTTTTTTAAGAAATCATGTCTCCCATTCGGTTTCCACTCTACACTATCGAGTTATTTGCAGGTGATACCTCACCAATAGAACCACCGTCCACCAAGCCCTAAAATCTTATTTCTATGAGAGCTTGCATGTGCTCCAATACATCAGTTCTCTCCATTTCCATGTGCATTGCCTCAACCGCACATAGTGGATCACCTCTGGGAACATGGTTTCTACTTTGCACTAGAATTATTTTCAATTTAGTCCATATACTTCACATAGCCTCTTCCCAAAAGAATGATTCCAAATACACTAGATATTGACAATATTATTGAGAAAAATAAGAACTCTTTAATATATTTATGGTATTATCAACTGAATGGAAATAATAGGAATGAACAACAAGATACCCTTGCAGACAAGGCTATCCCAAAGGAGCACACTCTCTTCACACTAGATAATCTCTAGACATATCATAAAAAGAATATCCTCCATTACAAAAGTACCCAGTTATATTCTAACTACCTAACAAACTTCTCTATCAACTCTTAACTGCTTTAACTACTATATTAGCCTTCATATGCTAACAGTTTCTAGTCAAATGAATACCTTTGTGATGAGCAATTAGCATGTCCATATGTTGTTCAGGTTGGGTCAGGGAAAGTTGAACGATCAAAATAAGAGATGGGATGAATCATCAGTCTATTCAATGACAACTTCCTCCATTAGTGCAAGAGAAGGATGGCATTGATAGGTAAGGAGATGAGGAACCAAAGATATGTCAGGCTTTGGTGTTTCTGATGCGAGTAACTCCAGATTAAAAGGAAGAGGAGGGGGGAACTAATAAACCTGAGAGACACTCTTTTGTTACTAAGGAATTGAAGAACATAATATCTTTAAAGAAGGTTACATCTGCTAATACATAGAGAGGATGAATTGAGAGAGAATAGCAACGGTGTATATTCTGAACCCGAGAGTAACCAATGAAGATGCACATGATTGAACCAAGGGGAAACTTTGAAGAGAGGTTCAACAGAAACCAACAAGAATGAGGGACTTTGGTGTTCAGAGTTGAAGAAGCATTCTACTAATCAAATAACCAGTAAGAATGTCACCCCCACAATTAATAGGTGAATGGGGATGTATGAACAAGGTACGTGTAGTTTCAATAATGTGGCTATATTTTCTTTTTGCAATACCATTTTGCTGAGGTGTATGGCTAAAGAAGATCTGTGACCCAAACCATGAGATACCATATTTATTGAAAAGAACTAGAAAATACTATTTTATTTGTCACTGTGCAAGACACAAATAGAATGCCCAAAGTGAGTTCGAATTCATTGCAAGAACATTGAAATATCGTAAAAAAACTCTGAACGTTCTTTTATTACGGAAACCCGAGTACATTCGGAAAAGTCATCAATGAAAGTAACAGAGTACCCAAAACCTAAGGTAGGTAGAATTGACACAACTAGGACTCCACACATCCTTACCTAAAACCATTAGGTAGAGCATAGGCTATATAGTCGTATTAGTGCTAGTGTTCATTTCTTTAATCATAATAATATTCAGAATATTGTTTCTACGGTAGTTACAGAGAGGAGAAATTATCCAGGACATGAATAAAGAACAATGGAAGGAAGGCTAAATATCATCCTTCAAATTACATTAACAAAACAGCAACAGGAGAAAAAATACATAATCGGCATAATACCTGGCTATTCAGTCATTAGCCTATAGCCCACTAAAATAGAGAGGAACTCAAAAAAAAAAAATACAGAGCATCAACAGTGAAATGAAGTACATTATATCATTAACAAGACCAATATGCCCCAACCTATCTAATTAATTATTTTTAATGTAAAACATCCATTAAAACACGAGAGAAAATTGAAATGCAATTTTTCAACTCACCTTCCTTAGATGCTTTTTGAGGTCAACAGCTACAGAGTCAATATAAGCAGGTTCAGTGCCCTTTTTTCTGATGAGACGTGTTCTATTTGTTACTTCATTGTAAATGCTACAATAGGGTTCATCTGGCCCTATCATCTGAAAGTGATACATTCCGACTTTTGGTAAAGAAAGTTCACGTTGAGAGAGAAGAGAGAAGAGAGAAGATAGACAATGACAAACCTGACCAACATGTGGAAGTCCATCGGAATCAATCGAGGGACAACCTTTATCTAGGTTACTTTTTCTGAATATTGTTGAAGATCGTTCTGCCTGGCTGCCTAGCTCTGTCAAGTCAATAGATTCTGTCTGCCAAAACAATTGTAGAAGAAAGTCAAGGTCACAATTTCTTGCAGGAAACATTTTCTCTATATTCAAATAACACAAAATATGAGAAAACTAAGCACTGTTAAAAAAATGGGGAAAAAAAAGGACAGATACATACATCGTTAGATACAAGACTAATCTAACTTTGTATATTGTCCAGGTTTTTTGTATACAAAATTAGCTCGATGCAGGATCATTGTACATGCATTAAGTTTGGAAATAAGGACTCCATATTCAATGCTGACCTCCATACTGACACAATTTATAGCACCGGCGTTAAATCAAGAGGTAATTTGTGGGATCACACGATTTTTCCTATCACTGGTGTTTTAAATCCAGCTGTGGATCGTTGTGGTATCGCAAAGTTTTCTTTCAGTAATGTAAGATCGCATAATTTGTTGTGTCTCACGAAATGGAATTTTCAAGCTCAGATTTTTTCAGTTCGGATCACTCAAGAGGTTTTCTGCTGTGTAATTAAAAAGGTCCAATTTGGCTTCCTCTCCCTCACTCTGCAAACTACTGAAATCTCCCTTATCCTCTCTGCCAGTGATTTGTGAGTGCAAATTGCTGGTCTCAGCAACCAGATCAACCTTCCCTCTTCTCCAGCCTAAGTAAAGCTTCTGTGGGCGGCAGAAGCTGCGACCTCATTGATAGCATCTTGCGACAGTGTTTCATTGGACTGTTTTTGCAAGTCTTTGTTTTGGGCGGTTCTGTTGTTTGCTCTGTTAGGGGAAATATTGTTGCTGAACTGGGCAGCAAAATTGGTCAGGTAAACTCAAGCATTTAGGATGGCAAAAGTTGGGCAATCTCGCAATAAAGATCAGTGATCCAACTGCAATAACACACTACAGACATAACCCGGCACAGAGAGCCAACCAAAATCATAGAAATGTACAATCCTACAAGTAAAAATGTGATCTTCAAACAATACAAAAGGGTGTAGAAAACTTGGAGAATTCAACAATTAAGTTTCAATTAAAACAAAATTACTTTAGTTTGTTCAAAAAAAAAAAATCAAAACAAAATTAAGTAAACAGATTGCTTTCTTTTACACAAAGTGAGAAAATTGCTAAAACTTCAAAATCATGGCATCCCACAATAAAGTGTCATGACTAACGGCTCATAAAAATTTAAGTGCCATGCATTCAAATCAAGAAAGCTTAATCAGTTGTCAGGTATCGAACCTGATATATTTGTCCATGAAACATTCCACGTTCTACAGATGACTTGTTTAGAATCATGGCATCCTCCATATCATATCTGCATACGTTAACAAAAGGTTATTGATTATAGCACAAGGAATGTTAAAACTGTAGTTGTTCAATTATAGTAATTACCCTGTATATGCCAGAACTGCAACTATGGCGTTTGTGCCTGTTGGAAATTCATCAATGTTGTATTCAGTATATGCACTTGTGCGAACGATGGGAGTCTGAGGAGTCTGAAAATGGCCGAAATATTGAACTTATTATAGTTGAAGAG
>Ga0099826_10000237_pt1 | contig 24201 bp, 11 predicted proteins | sample Mtrugardesep15_FD_76830 | JGI IMG/M metagenome (GOLD analysis project Ga0099826, IMG submission 76830) | Root nodule microbial communities of legume samples collected from California, USA - M. trunc garden sep15 | ecosystem: Host-associated > Plants > Roots > Nodule | place: USA: California... | reverse complement strand
TCATGGGATGATTTGTGAAATGGGTTTGATGAATGATGTTTTGATTGGGAATGGTTTGATTGATATGTATGGGAAATGTGGAAGTGTTGATTATGCTTGTAGGGTGTTTGATGGAATGTCTGTGAGAGATGTTGCGTCGTGGACGTCGATGATTTGTGGGTTTTGCAATGTGGGGAGGATTGAGGAAGCGTTGGTGTTGTTTGAGAGGATGAAGGTGGAAGGATATGAGCCGAATGATTTTACGTGGAATGTTATCATTGCTACGTATGCTCGTTTGGGAGATAGTGGGAAAGCTTTTGATTTTATGGAGAGAATGAAAAAAGAGGGGTTTATTCCTGATGTGGTTGCATGGAATGCATTGATTTCTGGATTTGCACAAAATCATCAAATCAGTGAAGCATTTACGGTGTTTCGGGAGATGTTAGTGTCGAGGATTTGTCCTAATCAAGTAACTATTGCAGCACTGCTTCCTGCATGTGGATCAGCAGGTTCTGTTCAACGGGGAAGAGAAGTTCATGGATTTATATGCCGGAAAGGGTTTGATGCGAATGCTTTCATTGCCAGTGCTCTTATTGACATGTATTCCAAGTGTGGGAGTTTAAAGGATGCTCGAAATGTATTCGACAAGATTCAATGTAAGAACGTTGCTTCTTGGAATGCAATGATTGATTGCTATGGGAAGTGTGGCATGGTTGATTCCGCCTTGGAGCTGTTTACAAAAATGAAGGAAGAAGGATTGCAGCCAAATGAAGTTACTTTTACATGTATGCTTTCAGCATGCAGCCATAGTGGTTCAGTGGAAAAAGGTTTAGAGATTTTCGCATTAATGAAAGAATGTTATGGGGTTGAGGTGCGTAAGGAGCATTATGCTTGTGTTGTTGATCTCTTCTGTCGTTCAGGAAAGATAGTAGAAGCATACGAGTTTATAAAGGCCATGCCAATACAGGTCACAGAGTCAATTGCCGGAGCTTTTCTAAACGGGTGCAAAATCCACGGAAGAAAAGATATGGCTATACGGATGGCTAAAGAAATAATGAGAATGCCGTCAAAAGGATCCGGTAGCTTTGTTACACTATCAAATATTTATGCAGCTGAAGGTGATTGGGAAGAGGTTGGGAATGTGAGGAAGGTGATGAAGGAGAGAAATGTCAATAAGTGGCCTGGTTCTAGTTGGCTTGAAAAGCCATGTGAGATTCTTGAATGGAAGGAAGATAAAGAAGTAGCTGTTGGGTTGGATGTATGACACTTGACACTATATAATGTGAGTGTGATTTATTCTTCAACATCTAGCTGGAAATATATCATTTAAGTCTGTCTGATGGTAGTTTCGAGTTTATGTATTTCTACAGCAAGATCTGCTGAATTCATTTTTGTTCAACTACTAATTCTTGACTAATTTCTGGATACTGGAGTAGCTAACTTTTGTATTTTTACCGGTTTTGATTGGATTAACTTATTGGTTCATCAACTGAATATGCTCTCCAATAATTTATTTATGGATATAGCAGTGACTTAAATATAACTTATGTTTGTTGTCTTCTTTATCTTAAATATGTAAGCCTGTCCTTGATCTATAGGATACTTTTCATTTGGACATGGGAATGGGAAAAAAAGAGGCACCAACATATAAGATGATATACAACTTTTGCTTTGTTAAATAGATGTCACTAGAAGGGAAATTCTACCACAACATTGCATTACTTGTTGAATGATATATAGAATACTTTTGCTTTCAGAATCATGATGTTGGAAAATGCTCTTACTTAACTGATAGATAGTGTTGTGTTTGTAGAAATTGATAGGTTAAGTGCTTGAAGATATGAAGAATTTGATGTAAAATTGACTTTGGGTAAATTTATATTATGCGGCAGCTTTCGAATTGGTAATAGGTTTCAATAGAAAGTGATATACCTGATGTTATGACTTATAAGTTATAAATGCTTCTTTCATGTTTTACCTTGGATTAATGATTCTAAAGTAGTGATATTTTTGCATATTCTTTGCAAGTTTAAAATCTAAAGTAGTGATAAAGTATTTAGTTGATGCAAGTTGTCTGTAATTTTACCACTAGCCTTCTAAAGAATATGTTTTCATGCCAAAATTGTGAAGATTCATTGGTCTTTGCTGTTTGTTAGATATGTGTCAAATACTAACAACAACAACCAAGCCTTGTCCCACTAAGTGGGGTCGGCATGTGTCAAATACTAAGTTGAAATTTAATTTGATGGCTACTTTTCTTTCTCTTAGCCTATCTCTTTCCTAACAGCTTTAGTCCTTAGATTGAAGGTTAACGTGAATTGGATTTGCAACGGTACAACTTCTAGATGCCACAATAGGATTTTTGATTTTGTATTAACATATCTCAACTGCTTACCCCCATTTTGGACTGAGTCCTTGACATGTCACCTATATAAGAGACCCACATCCAGGTGAAAGCCAGAGGGATTGTTCTGGCTTGTGTCAAGGTGCAAATGACGGACACAGTATCCAATTTCAAGCGAAATTTCTCTGGATAATGAGTTTCAGCTAAGGTCAAGCTTTAGCACTTCCGAGAATTGGTTTCCACTAAGCAAAAGTTTTTGAAGGTAAAAGAAATTTGAGAGTTAAGGTGGTAAGAGACTGGACAAGGTATTGTTTGGCAAATCAAGTTGTTCTAGACTAAAAGGCTGAGAGGAACTATTAGCATTCTCTGACAAAGTTCCGGACAGGTCGTTGTTCAACTCTGCTTAATTTAGCTTAGTAGGGTAAAGACAATTTTTTGGAGTCTACTTTTTTTCGGGTTCTGATAAAGTTTTTATTCTTTTTCTCTTCATTTACTTGCAATTCTATGAAAATTGAAAACATTTTTTATTTTTTATTTTTTTTGCATTAAATGCGTGGGATTCTTGATGATGCTGTTCAGTTTGAACTCATTGTGATCATTTGAGTAATTTTTTTTCTAAATATTTGAGTAATCTGCAATGTGAAGATTTGATTGGTTTTTCATTCTATCTTGAATATCTGAGATTTAGGGTGCCATTCTGAAGTAATAGGTTTAGATTTTTGCTGCGGAAACTTTACTATTTTTCATCCCTGATTGTTGAACTGTGTTTTTACTTTTAGTTTATTTATTAGTTAAATTTTTTGAAGGGCTCTTGAATTTATTCTGCGGTCACCGAGTAATGGATTTTGTAGGTGGGGAGGAATCTTTTACCAAAGGAAAGGAATAGAGATTGGATTAGAGCTCATATGAATAGCAGCTCTGGTAATTGTGATGATCAACATAATCTTCAATCTAATGAGGAGAATCTTTCTGTGCAAATTGTGCAGTTAGATATACAAATATTCCTATCAGGAAGTCTTCCGCAATTCCGAGCTGCAGAATCATTTTGACTGCTAAAAAATTCAGGTCCTTTCGTCTCTTCTTTGTCTCACCAGTGAGCTCATTGGAGGACATATCAAATATTTGAAGAATCCCAGTGATAAAGTTTATGTGGAATTTCACCTGTGAAGTTGTTTATCCACAGACCAAAGCCCAAATGTCTCAAAATCAAGCAAGTCTGCAATGTAATTATGTTTTGATTTCCATTAGGATTTTTGCTTTCACAAGTTTAAATTTTGTAGAAAGAAAGCACTCTTTACAGTATTTACTCATTCTCTTTATTGCTTACTAGTATATATTGTTATATGAAATTCTCATATTTGAACAATTTGGAGCTATTACGTGCATATGAAGAAAGTAAAGATCCTTATGTCAAAAAAAAAGAGGAAACCAAAGATCCAGAGATTGTGTCTATGTATATGATGATTACTAATGACATGTTTGACATTTGCTGAATAAATTACTGATTTGAAATAATTTTAATATTTGTAAATTATGTAGCATTTTTTTTTATAAATATTTTAGACAAATCTTTCATATTTTTTAAAAGTATTTTATTAACGAATGATAAATGAATTAATTTACTGTAAATTTTGAGAATATTATAACAACATAAATTGGACTTAAAATATTTATTCAAGCCCTAAAAAATAATCATCTAATACATGGAGGATTTTGGATTATGAAACAAATAAACTCCCCAAAAGCCTTCTCTTCCCTTACCTCATTTTTTTTTTCTTTTCATTTTTTCAAAGTCATCCCCTTCCCTCTAAACTCCCAAATAGAACCTTAATGTTCTAAATCACATTCTTTTCATATAAATATGAGGATCATTGAAGAGATTCATTGTCTCATCTAAGAGAAGCAATCCAAAAGTGGTAGTGAAAAATATTTTATTGGTGGTGCCGATTGAAAAATATTATATACCAAGTGAGTTGGATGAAGTTGAAAGATATACTCTTGTATCAATAAAGCTATTGTAATTCTAATTTTCATATTAAGAGAATTTTCAACTTAAAAATTCTTGATGTGTTTTCTCTACCATCTTTTTTTTCTTTCTTTCTGCTAAGTGTTTAATTTTGAGTTCACATAGGATAAAAATTAAGGTAAATGGTCATTTTTGTCTCTAACTCTGCACATCACTGTTATAATGGTTCCGGATTCAAGAAAAAATACAAAACAATTTCTGACTCAAAAATTTGTTAATCCCTTTAGTCTCTGACGCTAAATTTGGGCATTAAACTTGCAAAAAAAATGAGGTTGCATTTTTTTAACTAACGATATGGTATGACATGACATTAGAAACTAAATTGAAAGAACATATTTTAAACATCTTCATCTTCTTCATCATCTTCAACAACATCTTTCATGAACATTCACAAAAAAATGCCATATCAATACCATATTGTCAGCCAAAAAATGTCACCCCAACTCTTTTGAACGGCCAAATTTGATGTTGGGACTAAAGTGACTAATGGATTTTTGACTCAGTGATTGTTTTGTATTTTTTTTTTCTAAATCACATACCATTATGACAACGAGCAGAATTAAAGAGCAAAGTGACAATTTATCTTAAAAATTATGTTGGTATTTCCCAATAGAAGATAACAACAACTTTATCAAATCAAATTTATTAATCATTGATTAATTCTCATCATCATAAATATATAAATTGGAAAATGTTAACTTAAGAATAATGCACATTATATTAATAGAAAAAAGGACATGCATCACCAACATAAATTTATTCTACTAAAGTCTAATAAGAATCCATTATTTTGCAATCTTTATACTAACAATTGAGAGTTTTTAGAAATAGCCTATTCAAGAATTCTCTACTCTAAGCATGGCCATATCATCAAAATCTTGCTTGGTAATTGTTCCAAAAAATTCTCTTAAATTTTAATTCATGCTTAATAGTAATTATTATATAATAGCCGTTTTTAACTTCAAATTAATTTTTTCATAAAATACAAAGTCGGTTACATTCAAATAATTATTAATATTATAGGCGTTTCGATTATGTTTTATACCGTACATTAAAAATTTGGTAGGTTACAAAATTATAATAAATAACTTGAATAAATAATATTTTCAATTTTGGTCTGTTACACAAATACAATAACATGCTAATTAAAATTTTAAATGTAGTAATTAATTTTTAATGTTATATAATTAATTTTAAACGGTTATACAAAAATAATAAACTATTTAATTAATAATTCTTATGTTATAATTAGTTTTTAAGGTTATATAATTTCTTTTTTGTTACAAGAATATAATACATAATAATTTTTAAGATACTATTAAATTTCAAATGTTATATAGTTAATATTTTGTTGGTTACATCGAATATAATCTAGCATTTAATTCACATTTTAAAAAATTAAAGACATTAATAATATTAATTTTAAAATGGTTAAATTAATAATTAATAGATAATAACTGTTATGATACTATTTTTCTATATAAATAGTAGTGTTTTGGGGTACGACTAAATCACAATCACAAATTATAGTTCTTATTTATCTGTTCTCTGGTTCTTTGATATTAATATTCCTATTGTTTCTGTAATTTTTTCTATTGCAAAGAAAAAATATCTTTGAAACACAATTCACCTATGATGTTTCGCCAAGAAAACGATCATGGACATTGGTTGTGATGGTTGTTCGTGCTTGGTTTGTTCAAGACTATTAAAATAAAAAAAACTATCATTTTCCATGGAGTTGGTTCTAATTGATCGAAAGGTATTTTTTCATATCGTTTTAGTTTTTTTGTATTTTTTATATTTAAAGTATAATGTTTTAATCTTTGTTATGTACGGTGACCGAATTGGTGCGTCAATATGAAGACATTGATCTACAAGTTCAAGGAGCAGCTTCAAGAGGGAGTGGTTTTCACGATTTTCTCATTTGATGTTGCTTGCAACATTGGTGTGTATAGACCATCACGCAACGAATACAAACTGAATTTCACAATCAACACAAAAATGAAAATATATAAAACTGCTTTAATCAATATTTTAATTTATGTTAAATATACAGATGTAATTAGAGTCTTGACTGGAGTGCGTGTTGAAAGAGAATATGAAAGAGATGGTGGAAAAACTATGATGAATGTCTTTGAACTCGATTCGAATGGGTAAACTTAATTTTTTGTATGTTTGTTTTTTTTAAACATGTATTATGGTATTTGACTAATATATGTATAATCTTTGACAAATTTTAAAAGGTATCGCTTTAAATGTACTCTTTTGACAATTTTTATGATAGGATTTAATGGATAAGTTTATGAAGATAGAGAAATAATATTTTCAAGTGACTTGGTTACGTTTAAGTTGTTTATCCATTGTGTCAATGTTATATGTCTGTGTTTAATGTAGTAGAATAAAGTCCATGTCATAGACAATGGAATTACGATTTTTAATTGAATAAATCACTATTGTTGCATGTATTGACACATCAACGAAAAAATATTTCAGTTTCCATATTATCAATTTATGATTTACTTATGTCTTAAACTTTACACAAATTCAAAAATAAATATAATATTTAAATTAAGGATTCAATGAAAGAAGTTATATATTGAACAAGATACACCTTATCTCTCTTAACCCAATTAACCTTTCTAGATACCTTACACCCTCCACACACACAAAAAAAAAATTATTAAGGATTCAGCGGAAGAAGTTATACTTGTGGGTGCTTTGAAGAAGGGAATAAATTAAACCAACTCAGATGAGTATTGAAAGAGAATACAAAAGATACAATACAAGAACTAAGATGAATGTCATTGAATTGAATTCGAATGAGTGGCCTTTATTTGTTTTTTATTTTATTTTTAATATATAATATACTATGGTATTTAATTATAATTTTGATTATTTGTGAATTTATTTTGAAGAGAAATCGGTTTGAATGTACTCTCTTCGGATATTTTGTTGAGGAATTAAACTCTTTGTTTATCTTCGGTTGAATTTGAGAAGGCGATTGTGACAATTTTGTTGGCAAAATTTAAGTTTCTCTAAGGTAAGTGTTTACAACTATCAACTCGATTGTTTAATATGATTGGAAAGTAAAAATCTATTCATTTACTTAAATCATTTTATTTGTTTCCTTAAGGATAGGAAAATCAAGGTTACAATTTTTTTTTCATCAACTCGGATCACATTCAACCCTGAAATTATAGAGACAAATGAACTAAAGAAAATGTTTTATTATTTTGGTAGAGAGAATTTTTTGTCACACTTTACTTATGTCTTTTTTATGCTCCATATTTTGGTCACACTTTAACTTCAAAAGGTACCATATAGATTATGATATTAGATGAGTTTAGTCTTTATAATGGAAAACAGTTATACATGCAATCGAGGGAGTTGGCACATATCTTATGCCTTTTTATTCCCCGTGTTTGGCTTTGTGGGTTTCAATTAGGAACTTTGAGAAGGAGCGATGATTCATTTTGAAAAATAGAAAATAATGATTTGAAAATCAGAATTACGGTAATGTAAAAGGAGATTAATTTAGAGTGTTTTAATTTTTGACCCTTGATATCCAATAAAATAAAATTGAGGGAAGATATTAAAGAAAATTGTTTTCTTATTTTCTCTCTCTTCATAGATAATTTGTTTCTGATAAAATACTATCTCCAATATTTTTTTAGGGACTCTTTCCAATCTTAAATATAAATAAATAATTAATTTTTTTTAATCTCAAATATTTTTTTTTCCGTTGAATCCGAAGAAAGGACAGGCATCAATGGGAAGCATCGACATCCCAACTATGTTGGCACCCCAATGAACCCACATCCTCTACCGCCAATCTCAAATAAAATATAACTTACTTTGTCTCTATTTAGTGTTGTTTTTCCTATATGGTATTATAGAAATAATCATATTCAATAACTCAAGACTTTTTAACAAGAAAAAAAAAAAACAAGACTTACCATAAATGCAATTATTGATATGATCACAACTCAAGCTTCTTTATGTGGTAACCTTACAAAGCTAACAAATGGTCAAACTATTTCTGATTTTGTTATTTTGAAAACTTATAAAATGAATACTCATCATCAAAGAACACCAAAATTATTGAGGTTATTAGACAACCACCAATCATAGTTGGATAAAGTGTAACACTGATGGCATAACTTAAGTCAATCCAAGACCAACAACTTCTGTAGGCATTTACAAAAACAATCTTGGAGAGAGTATTGGTTGTTGTTTCATACCTTGCAATTTATAATGCTCTGTTTGCTTAGGTTATGGCAGTCATTCTTGCAATGGAATGTCTTATCAAAAAAATTGGCATAATCTTTGGATTGAAAGTGATTCAAAATTGGTTAACTTAGCTATCAAGTAATTCAAATTGTTCCTTGGCATATAAAAAATAGATGGCTTAATTGTCTTACTCTATTGCAATCAATGAATTTCATGATGTCCTATATATTTAGATAGGGAAACTATTGTGAAGATAAATTGGGTACTTTAGGCCTGTCTATCAATGACTTTATTTGGTGGTCTTCCACACATGTTCAGATTAGGGAAGATTTAGTTAAGAATAGACTAGGTAATTCTATGTTATAGATTGTCTTAACATTTTGAGAGTTTGGTTTTCCCCCTCCTTCTTTTGGATCCTACTTTTCATTTTAATACATCTATGATGTGTCCTCCATAGACCGTCAATTTATTAAAAAAAATGTTATGTATCCTAAAATATATTTTAATTTATGTAAGTTTATTTTTATTGACTTTTATATTCTCGTGAAAGAAAGTATTAATATATGACACTTTTTAGAATGTTGTATTATTTATGAAGCCAAGAAAAATATTTGATATAACTAAATTTTTAAATTTAGGTATTTTTGTTTATAATTGAGATCAGACAGAGTATTGAAATTAAGTAAAATAAATAATAATTTTATTAAGAGTGGAAAATTAAAACATAGGTAATCATATCCATTTGATAAATGGATATGTTGAATGACCGATAAACCAAAACTAACGTGAACTCTTACTAATTTCCCTATAAAAAAATGAACTCTTACTAATTGGTTAATTTTTTAGATATATATTAATTATTTATAGTGTTTTTAGCTTTTAGCCTTAATTATACTTTTGTTAACTATTTTATCACTTTCACAAAAATAGTCATCTCTTTATAAAATTTAACATTTTTTACCACAATAAATGATGATTTATTGTTTCAATTTCAAATATAAAGATAAAAATACCACATAACGCAGAAATTATGGATGAAAAAGAACAAAAACAATGTTATTTAAAAAAACCTGTTAATATATAAAACATGTTAAAGAATTTTAAATAATAATTAACTTTTGCTAATCGACAAATACTAGTACATTTCATAAATTATAAACTCACTAAAAGTAGTCCGTAGAATCATTAAAGATTATAACATATCACTTTTTTTTAAAGACAAAATTTATTAATAATTAAGTCCTATGCAAATAAACAAGGATCGGTGAGACACAAACTAGAAAACAAATGACGTCGTATATATGCGAAATACCCAAAACAAAATGCATATACCATACAATCTTAAACATCAATGAAAAACAAACCTCCAACCTCAAATCAACACCAAATCCAAGTTAAATCATCACAAACCAACATAAACTAAAAGTTGAGTCAAAATCTCGCACCTCCGTCGTGAATGGCCACAGAGACAAAATTCAAACACCTATCGTCCACTACTCACACCATAGCTACACCAAAAAACCATCACACCCCCCGAAAACTCCTAACAAAAGCACCTCACATTTTCATCCCCACAAATAACATCTCACCTTCTCATCACTACAGTTGAGTCAAATTTCCACACTCATTCAGATTTCACCACAATGTCATAAGCAAGAGACCGAATTACCTATGATACTTGGTCAAATTGCATGTTGATTACATATTAATGTGAACTTGTTAAAGAATCATTTGAGAAATCATATATTCTAAAACTCTAGTAATAAACACCTCCATTTCTTTTTGAAAAATAGAGAAGATCTTAACACAGATTCTAAATTCATATGCAAATAATTCTTTAAGATGCAATCAACATACAATTTGACATGTTTGGATATTGTGCTATGTTGTAATCTTTAATGAATGGACCGTTAATAGTATTCACAATTTGCTAAAAAAAAATAACTCTATGTTTACAATTTAGGAAGTCTTTCATTTTAGAAAAACCTTATCTGTAAAAAAAGGGATAACTATGGCAGGCCAGCTATGAATCAAGCATCAAATTAAGAACTTAATAGGATAATCACAATCATGGAGTTGATAATAATTACAAGCACGTGGGGACAGAATCTCCCAACTGCATATATCCACTTGTTGTATTTCATTTTTGTTTCTTCCAAACTAAACCCAACAAACCCGGAAAATTTAAAAATAAAATAAAAAATAAAAATACACGTGTCACAACGAGCAATTAGCTTCAACTAGTGGTCCCACACTAACATCACCACCGGCGCCGGCACCGGCACCACTCCTCCTCCCTCTCCAAAACACTGCCGAACACTCCGGCAACTCTCCGAGATCGGCAAACAACGACATCTCCTCTTCTCCCAACATCGACACTTCCTTCTCCGAGAATAACGGACACTCCAACACCGCCGGCGATCCGATCACCTCCACATCTCCAAACCATCCTCCTAACTCATCACCGGTGGTGATCATTGAATTTTCTTCGATATTCGTGAACGTTTCATCGGGTTCTTGTTCTGGTTCAGGTTCTGATTCAGAGTCTTTGTTTGATGCGGTGTTGTTGCTCGTGTTGCGGTAGTTTCTTGGTGGTGGCACGGCGTGGTTGTGATCGGAGGTGTATGTTACAAGGAGTACGGTGGGGTCCATGTGGTTTCTTTCTACTTGTTTTCTTGCTGGACAATTCTTTGAACTGCTGCATCTATAGTATCCTCTGTTCCAAAATTTCATCATATGAGTAAAATATTTCTAAAATTTAAATATGTTATATGTGAAAGGTCAAAACTACGTGCAGTTCTGCGGTCAAAAAATCAACTTTGATTGCAGAACTGCATGTAGTCTCAACTGCAGTATGATTGCATGCAATCTCGATCTTTAGTATCAACTATTAGGGCTTTTGCAAAATTTGATTTTTATGTTTCTAAATTCTAATTTTATTGTGACATGAATGTAAGGGGATGAGAACGAGAATTATTACCTTGGATAAGGGGAACCTTTGATGGGTTTCTGGCCATACTTTCTCCAAGCCCATGAATCTGACGGTGGAGTATTAGTCCCTTCCACATTCTTCATTGGAATTTCTACTACCCTTTTCTTTATACCTCGCCTATTATACATTTTATTAGTTAACTAACATGCAAAATTAGTTTCTATAGATCAATAGTTGAGATGTTGATAATTCATAATGATGCATGTATTACACTCAAATTTTGCTTAAAAAGAAATTATATAGCTCAAAAGATTTATTATGGATTTTGAATGAACAAAATTAATTTGTATAAAACTATATTAATATTGATGGAAAATGATATTTACCTTTTAGCAGAAGAAGAGAGTGATGATCTTTCCATGTTAGAGGGAAATGAATCAACGATGCTTTATTCACTCTCACAGTCACATAAGCTTGTAAATCCACTGTCAATTTCAAGCTATAGTTAATCTTGACCCTTAATCACTCTTAAAAGGTGTCGGTGATATGATATTTATAAAGTGGCTACCTAATTAAGCATAGAAAGAGGTATGCTCAAAATAAATAAGAAAGTGAATTGAAGAAGATTATAAAGATTGGAGAATGGCCTCTAAAACTAAGAGCTTTGTGGAGACTTATTGGTGGAGCAATTATCACTGCATCATCATTTGTTTATTAGGGGAACGTCCGGTTGAGTACCGCATCTTATGGCAGCTTATGACTGATTATTTAATTTAAAGTACATGTCATTTGAAAGCAACCTTAAGGTTTATTAAGTGATTATTTTATGTGAAAATATCTGTAAGGATAAGGCCACTTATTAAAGTCTACTCTCTTTTTGTCATTTCTTGGGCATTCTTCCAATCAATTATTAGTTTAGTTTTTCCTTTGTTTGATTGTCTCTTTATTTTATGTTTCTTGCATTTGATTTTTCTTGGGTACTTTATAATAATCAAACGGCCATCTAGAAGAGTGATACAACTATATAAATAACATATCGTGCATCATCATGAAGAGATTCTTTCTTTTCGTTTGGAGTATAAATCTCGCCTTTCTTACTCACGTGCCCTACCTTTATGGTTGATCATTTTTGTGTTGGAATATCAAAAGTATCCTCGATACATCAGTATGTAGATTAATTCTTCGAAATAACTGAGATTCATTTAAATGATCGATTTCTTGTAATATATGTTTTTTCATATGGATCACCTATAATTATGAGGTTCAAGCATCTATTAACTGTGTCAAACTATGTTGATCCAATTGACCACATTTATGTAAATGATTTTGAGCTACTAATTGTAAATTAACATTATAACACTAAAACAGGCAAACATGTTTTCTCGTGCTTAGGCTAAAAAGGAAGATAACCAAAACATTACACAAAGAAAATGACGATTTATTTAGAACAAAAGGAAAGTAAAGCTAGAAAGATTATTGTTTTTTTGGTCGAAAGCCAAAAAGAGTATACCTTGTTCTTGTTCCAATATAAGCTTGATGATTGCTTTTCCCACTTCAGAGTTTGTTATGATACACCTGAAAATTACACATTTATCTCCAACGACAGGTAACTGCCATTCGCTTCATGTTGTAAAAAGTGCCCCAACAACAATTAGCTGCCGCCGGACAAAGCCTAACTGTACCACCGAATAATTTTTTTAAGCAATTTCAGAAGTGGGAAAAGTAATCTTCTATAAGCTTCTTCTTGAATTTCAAAAAGGCCAGCCCACTAAGATTTTATTTTATGCAGCCCACTAAGAATCTTATCCACGGTAGATAGGAAGTTATACCCCACACCCCTATATTTATATTTTGACCCCAATCTTTAACACAAGCTTCTAATTTTACTCTTTATATAAAATAAAACTCAATCACTCCAACTTTTTTTTGGGAAACACACAACAAACAGTAAGCATTACCGGAACCTTTTTTTTTGTCCAAAACATTGGATTTGATTTTTATTTTGTAGGCATCAACTATAATGTTATTGTTAATCGTTTATCAATATGGTTGTGTTTGTTCTCTCAATCGTTTACTGAAATCTTTAATTGATGTTTGAGGTTTTCTAGTTGAAAGTGAGGGTGAAAAATTAATGTGTAAAAGGTTAAATCGCAAGGAGGGTAAAATTTGAATTTTCGAAGATTTGTAAGGGTGAAAGTACATTTGTCGGGGTATAGGGTAAAATTTTCTGGTAGATATAATATTTGATTTATGAATATTGTTGGTGCAAGCTTAATGCTTACACTCAATCATGAGAGAGAAAAGAGAGAGTTCAGAATGTTCTATAACGAGAATAAAGAGAGTTTAAATTAGTAAATTATAAAATTATCAATTAATATTGAATAGAGGTACTTAATTGATTGCAAACGTAATTATTTATAGGCTAAGTGTTGTAACTTGCACTACAAGTCACTAACTAATTATTATTAACAAACATAGTTGGATTTATCAAATAACAAATATTATGAATTGTGTACAATCAATCATCACTATTAGTTTTATCTACTACACCGTGCTTTAGATTTGGTTGCTCTAAACCGGAAATAATGTAAAATAAGAAAATCAAAAGATGTTATATGAACATATCCTTAATTTATTATATATATGTTAGCCTATAATTTTATAATATTGATCTCAATCCAAAAAACAAACTTAGACTTTACTTGATAAAAAGTGTAGGATAACCGATAAGTTTGCTGATAGTATGAATTTATAATGAATAAAACACAAGTTAGCTAGTTCGTAGAGGGGTTAACTGATTGAATTTGTAGTGTTTGGTAAAAATAGTCATTAAACTAGCTGATAAATATGAAAGGACCAAAAAATATTTTTAGCTAATAATTTTTAAATTAAATTAAGATAATAATGGTAAAATTCAAACAATTTATCAAAAAATACTAGAAGCTCGTGAGAAAAAAATGTTACTAAATGATCTACTTTGGTCATATGAACCTATAAGTTTTTGTTATAAGCTCGAAAGTTGGTTTTGGTAAACCAGCTCTAATAATATTGATCATTGATTTATTTATGATATGTCTGGTAAAGATCAAGAAGAGGATGCGATTGTTTGTGGTGTTTCGTTGTGGCGGAGGTTGATCCTTCACAATGGTCTTCACAACTGAGGATGATTATGCCTGCAAGCACGTTAGCGCTCTAACACACAAGTCGGTATATGAATGAGGTGGTTATGTGCGAAAAGTGGTAAAGTGAATTGTACCTAGAGGGTGATGCTAATTCACTGTTATATAAGTGCATATAGAGTCTAACTATCTTTGTGAAATGTGGCGCCTCTGTGGGAGGCCGTTGGAGATGGCACAAACGATGCAGATGGGCTCAAGACGTGCTCTTATACAGTTATTCACATGGGGTTTGGAATGTGCATTTGCCGTGGTTGGGCCTTAGTTTATTGGCTCTTTGCCGGTCTACAACAAATTATAAAATGCTAATGTTATTTTCTCTAAAGTGGATTATTGACTTTAACCGAAAGTTATATAATTTTTGAAATAAGATTGTCATGTCCCTAAAACATCTTAAGAACTCGTTCTATTAATTTAACTATAGTGTTGATTTTTCTGTCAACTTGGATCACACTAGTTTCTTCTTGTAGACGATTCTTCAACCTCTTTGTGATGTAATAAGATGTAGCATCCCTGGATTAGTTCCTTCATCTTTTAATAATTTCCTTCTCTCACCAAAACAAAAACTATATGCCTGTTACTTATAATCGAATTATATATAAAAAAAATAGGGAGGGAGAACTTTTTTATCGTCCCACATTGGAAGTTATATGTTTTGATCTAGGTTTAAATAAAGTAACAAGCTAATAGACCAATGAGATTAAACTTTCTTTTAATATTTAACATGATTTTTTTTAGAGAATTTGACTATATATTAGTATATCATTTTTCAATTTTAGTTTATAATAATATATTTAAATATATGAAAAATTATATTTTTTTAAGGGAAGGTTAACACATTTATAATTTAATTCAAAGCACAAAATATAATTTAAGGGTCTTGCTAACCAGTGTTCTCATGACAATGGTTAAGGGATCTAAAAATAGAAAATTTGTCTTAAAAATATAAGTTTTGACTTTTGATTAAGTAATAATTACACTACTTTTAATAAAAAAATTACTTGTTTTGGTTGATTAACCAATGTCTTGAGGGCACTATTTAGCATTCTCCATAATTTAATTATATTAGTAGTGAATAATATTATTCATATTTACTTAAGTAGGCCAACCTGATAGGCATTAGAGGCTTTTTCATGGCTTGTGGCTTGACCTCTTTAGTTAACTAAACTTCTAAAAAAGTCTAAGACTTCTTTGTTTAAGAAAAAAAATGTGACTTAACTTGGTCTATCATAAGTTAGCCATAAGGTCATATAGATCGGATTGACCTATTCACATCCCTGGTTGGAATTCAAATACTAGAATAAATAAAAGAAATGCATTTTTTATTATATTGTTATTTAAATAAAATCATCAACAATCTTTAACTTAATTTGATTGATTTTTTTCATTGAACATGAAAGTAACCCAGCTTAAAATTGAACATAAATAATAGCATCAGTAGACATGAACAATTATATAGTGATCAATGCTTTTAAATATACTAAAATGTCTCGTGGTCTTAAAGTCTATGTGAGTACTAAAGTTACTCATACAACATTACACACTCAATTTTTTAGGGTGTAGTTTATAAACTCGTGCATTACAATCATACACATTATTCAGATATAGTGAAAATTAAACTAAAAAAACATTAGGCAACACTTTTTTCAAATAGTGATTGATGTTTCTCTGACGTGTCCGTTCTATGTTAATGAAGAGGAATCTATTTTTCATTGTTTGTTTTTCTATCCTCAGGTTGGTGATCTTTAATTTAGATAGGTTGTGCTACCTAATTTTTTAAGTTTTCTTTTACATGAGATGAGATAAAATAGAGAAAAATGAACAAAAACAAAAACCTAATAAAGGACAATCTCTGGATGTTTGTTCATTGAAGATATGTTAGGAAAAGATTCATTAACTATAATCAAAGAGTTTATACAATTAGCTCTCATTTTTATAAGAATATTTGTATAAATATTTTTTCTATTTTCTCTTTGATCCATGTATCCAACCCTACTTAATAAGATAAAACTTAGTTGTTTTTGTTGATGTTTGTTTAAAGAGAAAATTAGGTAGCACTTAGCAGCGCACTTTATGTAACTAAAAGCGATAATATAATTTGAAAAGTAGCTGCACAGGGCTTTTGGCCCCTCCTCAATACCCAAACAACAAAAAAAGAAAAAGAAGCAAAGTAGCTGCATATGAGATTATTATAAATAAATGTGGTAGGTGCACATGAGAATATTATAACCATGTGCTGTCATTAATCACGTGGAGCTATTTATATAAAAGAAATTCACAATTATTTATTTAAATTGAGTCAATTGTGTTTTAGACTAACAGAACAATAGAACTATCCTAACCACCATGCAGTTATGTATGTCTGTTTTTTTTAGTAACAAAAGACTCACATTACAAAATAAAAAGAATAAAAGAGAACATGAGACAACATATAAATTTAGAGTGAGGAGATTTGTTCAAGTTCAAAGCTTCGAAATCAATAGCACTTATACGAAAGAAATTGTATTTCCCTCCCTAAAAAAGATTAGCGATGTTAATTAATTAAGTCATATCATGAGAGAGATGCATATATCAATTATGAGAGCTTACATTTATTTTACTTTACAGATGTGTGACTTACCACATGTATTGGCACAACCTATGAACGTTTAGATGAGGTGATAGAGATGGTTGATCAAGGTCTTGAGTTCAAATCCAGTTTAAACATGCGACAACGTTAAAACTCGTAGAGAGAGTTTGCCATATCATTCAGGTCTCACAAAGTTTGAGAGATTAGTCTCCACAGTTACATACATCGAGGATACGTGCATCCACATAAAACATGTTCACACAACCAACCAATAACATGTAACAACGGGCCATCAATTTTAAATATCACAATCTTTCAAAGAAAGTATGAAAATACGACAAATTTACATCCAATTTTTTTTTGTCAAGTAGTCTAGTGATTGAAGCTCACAATTTTTAAATTTGCAGAAGTGAGGTGTTCAAAGTTTAAACCTGAGCCTCTGCGTATATCATGCATTGTCTATACCAACTGAGTTAAGCTCACGATGACAATCCACATCAATTAATTGGGTAGCACTTGGGTGACATTGTGGTTGGTGACATTGGCCAACCACAATGTCACATGTGTACAAAATGATAAAAAAATCTTGTACAAGAGAGAGAAAAAAGACACTTATGACATTGTGGTTGGTCAATGTCACCAATATCACCAACCACAATGTCACCAAAGTATTTTCCCAATTATATAGAGTCAATAAATAATTTTATTTAATTACTATATGCACTAATCAATAATGCACTAATTAATAGATAAATTTAATTAAAACTTTGTTTCCTTTCAAAACTAAAAAAGATTTCTTGTGAAAAATAAAATAAAAAGAACTCCACATAAACATTTAATCATATCACAATATCAACATTTGTAGAGATATATTAAAAAAATGACATTAGAACCTCACACTCCCAATAAAATATAACTGGTTGGATGTCATGTATGTGCAATAGTAGTTATTAAATTCTAAATATAATGTCAAAACTTTATGAATATAGAAAACAATAGATGATCCTTTTGATTAAAAAAGTGTGTCTATATAAACCAAGTTGTTTGGGCTCTAGTGGCAAGGAACTCTTTCTAAGAACGTATTTAGAGAATGTCTCTACACACGAGTCGGATTAGTCATCCACCATTAATGGATCGGAAACCGGTGCAAAAACCAAAAAAAAAAGTGTGTCTATATTAACTTCAAAATCTCAAACACCTAAAGAAATTCTAAGCATGCAAATTGCAGCTATTGCCGACCACAGTAGTTTATAGACTTTCAATTTTGTGTAGTTTGGAAGCAACTATCAATAATTGCTTTTGTTACTGTTAGGGAAATTAATTAGTTTCAATATGAAAGCTTTGGTTTAATCACCAAACCAACAAAGAAAGAGATGTAACAAAGCAAAGTCAACATCTAAGAGAACATATAAAAGATTGTTGACATCAACTACTCTCCAACCTCATATCTAGCTTTATCTAGTAACATCCTAATTCTTTGTTTTACCATACATAACCTTTTTACTTTTGCTTCTTCTTAAAGCCACCTTGGAAAAGTCATGTTTCTAAATTAATTGAAAAATACAAACACCACACAACAAAATGGAATACTAAAAAAGAATTGACCTAAAATCCAAAACATGTAAATGATTGGTTGAATTCTTCATGTAAGGGCAACATAGTCATGCAAAAAGTATATTAATCAAGGATAATGTTTTATGGACATCTTTTTCTCTATACACACATTGTACCACCCCATGTAAGAGTGTGTGAGAGACACAAAAGGTGAGTTTTTTGTGTGTGTGTGCGAACCACGTGAACACATGTCACAATTGTATGTGGGTGTACAAGTGGTACATGCCATCTAAGATTGTCTATGTATCACTACTCATTAATCAATGTTTTTAAAACCAAATTAAAGGTCAAACCAGAGATACCACTTGTCGTTGTTTAATTGGTTCAATCGATAAAACCATGACAAATGATCAAATAAAAATTCAAAAAAACAAAAGAAAACAAATTTAGTCTGGTTCAAGTTAGCTAAGTTCAATCAAACTACAATACAATCACCATCAAATCAACCATGGAACCGGTCAGTTCTCGGTTCAAACCATTGAACCGGTCCAATATTTAAAACATTGGTATAAATATCATCATATGTTTATCTACCATGACTTGTCAATTAATGTGTGCTTATATAGAATTCAAAAAGCTTAGCTGATTTTTCCAAAGCAATAAACCATTCATGGAAGCAGATGAAATCTTGAAGCTTTTTGATAATTGTTGGTTTGGCTTTCAAAATTTGAAGGAACGTTCAAGTTCTTCAATATCAACAATTTCTCATGAAAACCAACAGCATCAAAGTAAAGAAGAACCAATGCTTTCTCGTATCAAAACCAAACATACAAGGTCCATGAGCGACCAGTTAAACACCATGACAAGTTTCAAACATGATTCTATGTCTCCAAACTCTGTCCTTTTCCAACCACAGCTTCAAACAATCCTCTCAGGAAAAGATGTCACAGACTTCAAAACAGAAGCTGAAAACCAAACACAGTTGCAACTTCAAGATGTGCCTAACAAGAACATCATAAGAAATGGAAGAAGGAAAAGTGGAAGCAAGAGTTTATCAGACCTTGAGTTTGAGGAGGTAAAAGGGTTCATGGATCTTGGTTTTGTTTTCTCAGAGGAAGATAAAGATACAAGCTTGGTTTCAATCATTCCTGGTTTGCAAAGGTTAGGGAAAAATGGTGAAGAAGAGAATGCTTCTGATGTGTCTGCAATTCAAAGACCTTACCTTTCTGAAGCATGGGAGGTTCAGAAAAGGAGAAAGAAAGATTTGATGAAATGGAAAATTCCTGCTCCTACTAATGAAGTTGACATGAAATATAGTCTCAAATGTTGGGCTCAAACTGTTGCTTCTACTGTTAGATGATGAAGTTCATGGTTCAAAATTTTCTGGTTTGCTTGTATCATTGAGGTTGTATTTGATTTTTGGCTCCTTCTTTTCATTATGTATTTTGTTCCAGTTGTTCCATTATTTTCTGAAATTTGTTGGAAATTCACATTCCACAAATTTGTATATTGTAACTTTAGACTAAAAGTATGGGAATGTCACTCAGGTTATTGGATCTGTTAGTTCAGTTTGTAGGTGTCAGACAACTTTTGTATGAGAAATAGCAAACCAGAAAACATGAACAAATTGGATTACAAATGGTTCAGGGAGAGGGTTGATGTTACCTTACCACTCTATCTGGCCTTCGAGGTGATGTATCACGTCATGGACTTGACATCTGAGCAAAATTGAAGATTGCTATATATCGAAGTCCTTGACAAACAAGTTGTATATGTAGCAAAGGTTGGACGAGCTAAAGATGTAGTAGCTGTTTGTTTTGGCGATGTATGAAAAGTGGATGTGCGTTTAAACAAAAGCTACATTTGCAGCATATGTATTTTCACGCTACATTGCTCTTGAATGCATGGTGGCGGTTATTGACCTAACTTCTACAGACACTTGTGACTACTCTTACCAACAGGAAGGATACTATCAAATTGGAAACATTGCAGCTGCAATTACGTCTCACTGTCAAAGAATCATAGTACAAGGGAAGGGTGTCAAAGAACATGTGAGGATGGAAGACAAAAGGGTTTCTGCAAAGAGATTGAGTTGAAAAATAAACGCAGAAAAACATTTCAGGTTACAATTGCAATCAGAATGAATGATACAAGAGGGAGGGACTATCCAAACAAGGCACCAGACTCATCCAGTTCTAGGAATGTGGCTGAAATTGACAAATCTGATATGGAAGTGAATAAGATTTACCACACGACGCCGCACCAAAAGTGGTTCATCACAGTCATGCCAGACAATTTTGGATTTATGTCCATAAATCAAGAAATGATTTGATTCCATGCATACTCTATAGGTGAATGGTTTCGCCTACATAATTAATGGAGATAAGGGCATTCTTAGATTGAGAAATGGTGCTTTGTTGGGGAAGTCCAGGAAGACAATTGTACAAGACATTGCTTCAGTCGACCCTGATAATGATGCAGCAGAGATTCAGTCTTACATTGAGCACATTCGTGTTTACAAGTCTAATCATAGATTGAGAAACATGATTATTGAACTTCAATAGGGATGACAAAGAATTATGACTTATGTCCAATAAGATATGTGTATAAAGGGGCATAACTTTATAAATGTATTGGTCAGAAAAATGTTAAAATCATATCATCAGTTTTTACATGACAAAGGGACACATTGTCCCAAAACTTAGGTAAGCTACCAGGGAACCAAGAAAGAGAATGAGACAAACTAAGAACAAGGAAGAAGTTGAGCAACAACACATGACAAACATTGTCATCGAACGTAACACCAAATGAGTTACCATCTCAATGCTATAAGTAAATTAACATAAAGTGGTACAGCTTTAAAGTGTTTATCAAATGCATATTTTCAAGCATTAACGTTGCCATTGTTACTTCTAACAAATTTCAATTGATAAAATTTTGCCAAGAAATGCAAGAACTAAAAAACAACAAAACACTACATTTTACAACAAAAGACAAAGGTGTGCATGGAAGAAGGATTACAAAGAAAGCCTGAAATACACAAATCAACCACATTAAGACACAAAAATACCTATAGTCCAGGACCAAATGCAAGAGAGAAATGAACACAAAAGCGTCAGACTAATAATAATACCCCAGCAACAGGGACACACCTTATAGCTACACAGAATACTGAATCAGCCCATAAACTGCGGAAATGCAGAAATACAATTGAAAGATCTACTCTTATCCTGCTTCACCAACAACTAATCTTTAATTATTGATTGGGAACATCTCATGATTCAATTGAAAGTATCCAGGACTGCCTGAGACCTCAGTAAATTTGCACTCGGTAATTGAGGCATGTGATTGAAACCTCAATGGACCGAATGTCTCATAACATGTGACTTTGGAATCGGGTATGTATAGCCCTTAAAGTGAACTAAATGCTTTGTAAGAAGTATAGATAGATTTTACATTGTTGCAATGTAAACTACAACAAATAGCCAGAAAAAACTTCAAATCAGCCAAGTTCTTCATTCAAACTGTTACAAGCCATTATACAACACTGGTTTATAAAATTTCAACCAAGAACTATGTACAAAAATAAAGAGCTTAATTTTTTTCTTCTTCAGGGCATTACATAAACACAATTGAACACAAAAACTATAATCCAAAAATGATCATTGGTAGATCAAAGGAATTGTTTTTCTCACATAAACCTTCAAGTCAAATGAATAAAGTAATCATGAAAACTACCTACAGGATTCTGTAGCCTCTCTTCTCTTGGAATTTTTCTTCATCATATCAACCCAACTGGCTAATACATTAGAGACTTCAAACTTACCAGCAAAATTCATCTTTCGAGCTAACTCTTCAAGTATGGCAGGATTCCCATACTTTGAAAAATCAGCACCAAACTTGTTATAATCAAGCTGAGGAGCTTTCATCCCCTTCTGCATCATTTCATCTATATATTTACATGCCTCGTCTGGCCTGCCTTGTCTTATAAGCCCACCAATGAATACAGTGTAGGAGTTATCATCAGGACAGCAACCCTTATGACGCATCTCGTCCCAAACAGCTCGGCCCATTTCGTAATTTTTTGTGACAAAATAGGATTTCATTATCATGGTGTATGTGTGAATTGTTGGTTCGACGCCACTTTGAATCATTTTCTTGTATACTCTGACCGCATCATCTGGCATATGTTGACTAGTCATCAGTTTTATCAAAGCATTGTATGTCCTTCCGTCAGGTGGACAACCTCTTTCACGCATTTCCTTCAGTAGATCATATACCACATCCATTTTCTTCTGCCTCCCAAACCCAGTGATCAAACAAGTGTAAAGTGCAACATCAGGTTGACACCCACGATCCACCATTTCGTTAAAATAATCCACAGCTTCTCTCATCATCTTTTGTTTGCACAAGTCCTGAATCAGAATCGTATAACTTCGAACATTAGGCAATGGACCTTTTGCTTTCATGACTTCAAATAACTTAATCCCGTCAGATTTCTTCTGACACCTCAACAACCCTTCAAGCATAATGTTATGTGCAACAATATCCGGATTAAATCCCTTATCAATCATCTCATTCCACACCCTCCCTGCTTCCAACAAGTTTCTAACCCTACACCAACCATTAAGAAGTATGGTATAAGTTTGTAAATTGGGAACAAATCTATCTTTAAGTTTCTCATAAACAACTTCCGCTTCTTTAACAAGCTTCGCCGCGCCAAGACTATCAAGCAAAAAATTAACAGAATCAACACCAACTTTAAACTTATACTTCTTCATCAAATCAAACACCCCAACAGCTTTTTTCCTTTCCTTGGCCGAAGCAAAAGCCTTAATAGCAATAGAAAAAGTGTCCATTGTCAAAAAACCCTTCTCACCCATTTCCTCAAGCAATGCTACCATAGTCTCAAATTGTCTAGTCTTCCCTAAAATATCCATCATAGTATTATAAGTCCTCGAATCATGTTCAAAATCACGCTTTTTCCCTGCCCAACAAAAGAACCTAAACGCCGGTTTCCTAGCATGTTTAAACCTATGCAACACATCCACTACCAAATCATGTGATAACACAACACCACATTCATCAAGAACAGCTTCCATATTCCTATCCAAATCAAACAAGTCATGAATCACCTTACATACCCTATCAACCTCATTTGGATCTGAACATGACCCACCACCCTCAGAATCAGATTCAACCCCACTAACACTACAAAATGGTCTAGAATTATCTAAAAACATAAACTTTCCTTGAAAACTAGAAAAGGGTAACCCATAAAAACTAGCACCCAAATGGGGATTCAGCAGTTTTTTTTGTAGAACAAGGAATGAAGAGGGGTGTGACAAAAAAAGTGGAATTTTACAATAAGAACGATTGAAAGAACAATTA
>Ga0099826_10000235_pt1 | contig 24281 bp, 14 predicted proteins | sample Mtrugardesep15_FD_76830 | JGI IMG/M metagenome (GOLD analysis project Ga0099826, IMG submission 76830) | Root nodule microbial communities of legume samples collected from California, USA - M. trunc garden sep15 | ecosystem: Host-associated > Plants > Roots > Nodule | place: USA: California... | reverse complement strand
TATATCGAAACTTAGGCATCGTCATTTAGTCAGCGCTCTTGGACACTGCTTCGAATGTTCTTTAGAAGATTCAAGTGTCAGCAAAATATTTCTTGTCTTTGAATATGTACCAAATGGTACACTCAGGAGCTGGACATCTGGTAATTCATTGAAAAACAGCTACTGCTTTTTGACATTCAAGTTTTTTTAGTAAGAAAGTGTTTAGTTGTTTGAAAATTAGTGGTTAAGTTAGTTTCCAGGGTTTCAACCTTGGATCCTTCTGGTTAGAATTAGTTTGTAAAAATGCTCACTAAGGGGATTTCATCAAGGTTTTAGATTGTGGTCGGATTCACGGGTTGCAATCCTTAATAATGTAGAGACCGCAATCAAATGTGGTTGATCCGGCCTCAATTGCGGCCACAGAGATATCAAACACATTGTTGCTGCGGTGCATAATACAAACCTCAGACCTCCTGGTTAGAGTTCTTTCAATGTCCCTCAATTCACGACCTCGAAATTTGTAAAAATAGCATTTGAGCAAGTAATGATAGAAAATGATCTCACTAGAGGGGATTCCATCAAGTTTTTAAATTGGGGTTGTGATTGCAATCCTTAATAATGTAGAGAATCGCAGTCAAATGCGGCTGATGCAACCACAATCACAGTCACAGAGATATCAAAAACCTTGATGTCACAGTTCATATGGACCTCTTTTTAAGCAGTGCATTCCATTGGCAGCAGTTTATATTTCATTGCTCTCCTGCCTCTAGTGATCCATATAGATACCTTACATGAAGATCAAAATTTGCTTTTGAGGAAATACTATTAATATCCTCTGTTAATCCAGTCTTTTTAATGTAATGTAATGGAAATTGGAGACAGCAATGTCATTTCTGCTATCCTTTATCCTGACAGTTATTGTGCACATATTTTTCTTACAGATGGCCACACTGGAAAATCTCTGAATTGGACTCAACGCATAGGAGCTGCAATTGGAGTAGCAAAGGGAATCCAATTTTTGCATACAGGAATTGTCCCTGGTGTATATTCAAACAATATCAAAATAGAAGATATTTTATTGGATCACAATCTTGTTGCAAAAATTAGCAGTTATAATCTACCTTTGTTATCTAACATAGGAAAGGTATGAAGAAAAAAAAATTCAATTATTCTATTTTGTTTTATGATGAAAAAGGGCTTTTGTTGGTATCAAATATCAATTAATCTGTCAATCCTTGCAGGTTCGGCGTGGAAATTCTTCCGATGGATCCAGACATTCTAGTATCAATAAAAGGTGTGGTTATAGAAATTTAAATACAAACTCAATCATATTGTAATGTTACATGCCATGGGATATGAATGGAAATGTCGCATGTAGAGAAATACTCGAGATCTTTATTACCAATGTTTGTGTGTTTGTTTCTAAATTGAATGAATTGTGTTGTTTTGTAGTGGAAAGCATGAAGATAAGTGTGATATATATGACTTTGGAGTAATACTATTGGAAATTATTCTAGGAAGGACAATAAAGACAACAAATGATGCAGAAGCTTTTAAGGATCTGGTAATAACAGGAACTCTGATTCATTTCCCATGTACCATTTTCATTTCCATTGATTTGTAAATCAATCAAATTTAGTAATCATTAAAATTTAATCAAAAGAAATTTTTCATGTGATTCAACCTTAGGATATATCTGATACTTGACCGCAATGTGATGACGATTTAAAACAGAGGTTTTGTCATCCATAGCATATCAGTACAAATCATTTGCAAGTATATGACCTTACTTGTGTAATTGTATCATGAGTGCAGTTGCAAACAAGCTTAGGAGCCGACGAGGACGCTCGGAGGAGCATTGTTGATCCAGCAATCCGCAAGGCATGCTTGGAACAATCACTGAAGACAATGACAGAGATATGTGTGAGGTGTATGATTAAAGAACCTGCAGAAAGACCCTCCATAGAGGATGTTTTGTGGAATTTGCAGTTTGCAGCTCAAGTACAGGATGCTTGGAGAGGGGATTCTCAAAGTAGTGAGGGTTCACCAGGTTCTCCATTAGGGCCTCAAAGAATGGCCTTCCATTAGTGTTAATCCAGAGGGTTTTCACTTTTTTATTTTTTTCTTTTGTATATTTCATTATAAGGTTAAAAGATCGGTGCCTACAGAATTAAGGTTTATAGTTTGCAGCCCAGATTAGTACAAGTTCTTTATATTGTAACTTGCTCAAAAACTGCTGAGCTTTATAATGAAAAATATATCTGTTTAATTTTTCTTTTGGAAAGTTCCAAATGAAGTTACTTTTTCAAAAACACGGGTCTGCACACACGCGCGTGCACGAACACAGAAAGTTTTTGGGTTGAAAATGCAAGTGCCAGCAGCATTGGCAAAACAATCATGGAAAACTAATCAATATTTGACTAAACTTGAGAAAGGCCAAGTAGAAAATAATTGCCTAGAATTACAATATATCCCTATTGCAATATGCAACCAATTCAGTCAATTTCAAATGTTTTTGGGAGAAAAAACATTAATTTTCAATCAGTATTTGCAAAGATATTTCAAAGTTTTTATCCACCGGTGAAAAAAATATCTTTTTTTTTAAGGAAAAAAAAATATATATATATATATATATAAACTACAACCTTTTTAAATAAATGGTCCATAGTATTCTTTTTCTTTACAGCATAATATTCGTGTTAACAATAGTTTTATCACAAGGGGTCGTATAAAATTGAATTAACCTTTCCTTTGGTAATGATTTTCCTATATATTTCATTTCACTGCTCATTATAAATATGGCTTTAGTCTACAAATAACCATTAAAACTAAAATGTGGTTACAAGACCTATGCCCAGTTCCTCTGCAAGCTCATCCCAAACAGGAAGAAGAGTCAAGACAGCAAGAAAAATAGCAACCCCCACAAATGTCTGTCTCCATGTTCCAACTTCTGTCACGTCATTTAAGCATGGTTTCTCCGGTGATCTCTGACAAAACATCAATTATTCATAAATAATTGCAAAACAACTGCGCAAGTATCATGAAAATTCAAGACAAGAATCTGCATACCTGCGCAAATATAACAAAAAATCCCCAAGCAAGTGAAAGAGGTCCACCAAGCTGTTGAAAAGAGAAAAGGGGTTAAAAAAGTAAGTTACTTTTCGATGAAAATTTAAAACAAGCAACAAATTTTTGTATTAAATCAAGAAAATAACTGAAAAATGACCAAAAGACTGGTAATAGTTACATGAGCCCTCTCCTCAACCCCATTAGCCACAACTCTAACCAATTCATGTTATGGTTAAACTTTAACGTGAACAATGCAGTTGAATAAAAATACGTATCAATGTTTAACCTAAGCAAATATTAGACTTACCACTTCCAGCCCTAGCAATGCATAAGTGGTCAAACCAAAGATCATTAGTGCACCTTTTCCAAAAGCACCCTGCAAGAACGTGTAATGAAACAAAAATTAGGATATTTTGAAACAAAAATTACAAATTTCAATTGTGAAAAACAAAATATACCAACTCATGAATGAGAATATTTATGCGGAAAAACAAAAACCTACCGATCAGTTGTTTATACTTATCATACAGACAAATCAGACAACTCCATATTAGTAAATACTAAATGCTCTCTTTTCTACAGTAACTACTTTATGCTTTGAATTTCACAATTTAGGAAGTAATTCATTAAATTCACACTTCCAATAAAAAGCTATATATATATATATATATATATATATATATAGGACATATCAAATGAGAGCTCATTTTATAATGAGAGGATGAGAGGGTGAAATAATAGCTCTTAGATTAAATTAAATGGTTGAGATTAAATTTCCTTTTAGTGAGTCATTCTCTTTCTTCTCACTTGTCACTAACTCTCTCTCTTCTCGTTCAAACGTTTCTTCTTCCATCTACCTTCCTGCATCCCTCTTCTTAGCCTTGCCTGCTGAAAACCCATCACTGATTCCATGATGACAACGATTCTCCGACCTCTAGAGCACAACTACTCAATTCGTCGCTGCCTATTTGCATCTCTGTGACATTTTTTCTTGTTAAAGCTGAGATCTCCAATTCATTCTATCCCTGTTCTGGTTCATGATATTGATAATCTTTGTGTTTTTTTTTTTAAGAACCACACGTTGATTCATGAAAGAGTTTTAAAAAACAAGCACCACATGGAGTAAAAACACAACCCTTATAAGCACGACAAAGAATGAAATGACACAATTTTATTAATATAGATTGAGAAAAACAAAATCAAAACAATAGTTATGCAATATTAGTTGTTTGTTTATTAACTCAATTTAGTGTGAGAGAAAGTACAGGGACGAACATGAGGAGGTAACAGTTGAGAGAGGAAGGTAGCGCTTGGTAAAAATCACATGCTCTTTCTAAAACCGTGCACTTTCTAATATGCACCGTACATTTCGATCTACTGGTTATCATTCATTCCTCTCATCTCTCATTTTAAATAATGCTCTCACTTGATACATCCCCTATATATAAATATCTTCCCATTTAATATAGTCAAAATTAGTGGATACTTTATCATACAATTTTATTTTAATGCATGATATTTTTTATAAATAAAGTAACATTGAAAATAAGATTCCCAATTTAATAATAACTAATTGGTCCGAAACTTGAAATAGGACAATTGAGATAATATCACATCAAGCCTTCGGTATGACAAAGTAAATATTAAATCTACTGTAAGCAATGTATTTACCTGCACACACCTGCCACCATCAAGGCACCCTACTGGAAGCATGTTAAAAGCTTGTATGGTTAACCCACACCTGTAAAACAATAAAAATAAAATTGTGAGCCTAATATTGAATAATGAATAATCAAGTGTGTTAAGAACCACAGATTTGGGGATTTATTTGATTTACAAAGTACATTAAGTTTAAGAAGGTAAAGTTATATACCATCCTGCAATCACAAGAGGGTGAATTGGAACTGTTGCAGCATGAACCGCTCTGCACATACAATAGCAGTGTGTCAAAGTTAACTGCGGCCAAAACATAAAGTATGCATACTGATTAATTCTAGTTTATGCACCCAAAAAGATGTGCTGCAATCATTTCATATCACTTGGAAACAGCTTGGTTTAGAAACTTTCCCACACATAATGATCCACTAGAGTATTTTACCTAAATTAATAAAATAAAGTCGCAAGCACTGGATCTATATTTAGGTAAAATTATGTTCTAGAAAGGAAGGGACATACGCATAACCAAGAGTTGCTCTGCTGATTAAACCAAGTAGCAAAGAACCTTGAAACAACATGCTAGGAACTTGCACCAAATCTCCAGCTACATCTGGATTTGATGAAAGAAGAAGACCAACAGCAAACATCGAAAATGATAGCACGGCACCAGCAAAGGGACCCGCAAGTGATACGTCTACTTGTGTACTTCTGTCAGGAAGGATAGATTTAAACTACACAACACACAGCCATGGATCAGCCTTTAGATGCATACTAAAATACATAAACAGACTTCAGTCTAACTGACACATTTTAGCACGTCTCATGTATAATAGCAAAAAATAGACGGTTAAAAGTTACTGCCGATGGTTCAATTTGGACATTAATAATACACACGCGTGATTGAGACTGGCTGGAGAAATTATATAATCTCACCTGAGTAATAGCACCAAAGCTGCCAAGAGTGATGTGGGGAATGAAGAAAGGAATGCTTAATTTTACTTGCTTAGGAAATGCAGCTAAAAAGTGTCCAACCTCCTGCACATGGCCATATCCGTCAGGTATAAATATAATGTAAGCAAAAGTTCAAGAAGCAAAAAGAGAAGTTGATGGAACCATGGAATTATTTAAAAAACTGTAGAGAAAACTACACAAATAGGATAGGAAATTTTCATTTTGCATAAAATAAATAAGTAAATTGTGAATCTGTAATCCAGCACATATGCCAGTATTTCTACTTGTACAGCCTTTTAGAGTAAAAACTAATTTCGTATGTATAAAAGTGGATTGCTTGAATCCGAACTAGCTGAAACTTTTGACTACTGACATACATTGCCAATAGTGAGTCAATCAACATAGTGACAAGAATATCAGATTGATATAACCTAATGAGACGTTGTATAATAGTATGGTATTTTTGAAATTATAGAAGTTAGGTAAAAGAGAAAAAGAAGAGGATGGAGACTCAGAACAGTAGAAGATAAATTTTCTTATATCTTATGATAATAGCTACCATCGTCGTTGTCACAGCACTACACAGTACACAACTTATTTGCACTAATACAAACTTACTTGTTTTAAGCCGGGTAAAAAGTAGGATGTTTAGAGCTCTAAGATCTCACATTTCTATAAGAAAGTATGCAGTAAAATCTAAACACCGGAGCCATAGTCTATGTTTTGAAAACTCAATCCAGTTTTTTGTAATACAGGAAAAGTAAATAAATTTGAATTTTGTTGCAACTATATAAACAAACGCACACAAAAAAGAACGGTACACATGAATTCTTACATGAAATAGAAGAACCCCCAAGACACCATATGCTAGAGGTAACGCTGACTCAACAAATGGATATAGCATCGCCATATCTGGGGCTTCAGTATAGTTAGGATCTGTCAAGAATTTCACTAGTTCTGGGGGGAGTCTGTTGATCTGATGAATCAAAAACATGGCAACAATAAAATATATAGACATGACAGAAGAAAACAGTAAGGGATTGATGCAATCAGTGACATTTAGATAGACTATAGAAAGAGCGTTGTTCACAAACATTCACCAATCACAACCTGATGTTCAAATAGTATTGATAGCCAACATACCTGAGATGCAATTCCTACCTCCACCGAGGTACCAATAGTGAGAAGAAACAACAAAGATGCAACGACATATTGCCAAAGTGTTGTTTCCTCTGGCTCGGAAACCTCCTTACGCAGCAAACCAAAGCTAACACGTGGCCCACCCCGGGGATCAGGACTGTCTGAATCAGGTTCCTCCACCATAAAAAGGTTGTACTTATCGCCAGTGACCTCAACTAGCCGATTTTGAAGTATGGAAAAAATGTCCTCTCTCTTTCCCCTTAAATTTCCGATGAAAAGAACACCTTCTCCCAGTTCCCCAAAAGGCTCCTCTTCGGTCACCCAAAAGGTTGAATAACCAAAAAGCTTATCCTTAATTTTCTTTACATCAGCAGGATCAACCTTCTCAGGTCCAAGGAGTTCCATGAGTTTGAAAGAATCAACTTCAAAATTGTTGTACGCAGATACAAGTGAGGACAAAGATGACTGAAAAAGTAAACGATAGAAATTAGAAACAACGGCATCATGAATGACAACAGAAAATTATCCCGCTTAAAAATGCAACACAAACATTGATCTGTGGGTTTTTAACACGTGAGGATCATTAGAAGCTGTTGATCAGTGGGTTTCAAGCACATGTGCACCATTAAAAGTGAGTTAACAAAAAAGAAGTTACCATAAAAACCAAAAAAGAATGATAGACAACAGCATCGACAAATATTTGCTAAGCTTCTTCGTGGTAGAAGGGCGGTGGTATTAGTTTAAAGTCATTAAAACACTTACATAGTGTTTGGTTGGGAACAAATGGAGAGGAGGGGGAACAAAATTCCTCTTACCTCAGTTTTGGTTCCTCTCCATTATTGGGGGAATTTGGATGGAAAAGAAGACGAGTGTAAAATTTTAAATATATTCACTAAAATATCCTTATTTATATTTATCTAAACCCATAATCACAAATGGTAATATCGGAAATAGATAGAATTTTAATTTTAGAAGACCCACACAATGACATAACACATCATTTTTTCCTTTGTTAGGATTGGTCTTATTTACAATAAAACTCGGAATCCTCGTAGAATTGAAAATTTGGAAAGGTTGAGAAACTTGTGCCAAAGTATTGAATGATTTTAATACTTATGACCAAAATCTTAGAAAAAATTATCAAACAACTATAACGCAGCTGTTTTAAACAGGACTAGTCACATACATGCTTAGTATAAAAATATATAATTTTAAAATTCTTCTCCCACCAATACCAAACAAGGAGGTTTCCTCTCCCTTCCCTCTTCATTTAAATCTCTCCCACTACACTACAGTTACTATAGCGGCTACTCGACAACAGTTAGTTAAATTTTGTATCGCGGAACAATAGGTTAAATTTTCGCTGCACTAACGCAACTGAACACTAGCAAGACTAATAACTAACCAAGTCTCTTAACAGTTTCTAACTATAGTACGGGCATGTTTACATTGGCGTATTTGATCTTACCTACAGGCATAAATTTTCTGAGACAGTTTGGGAGAACTTACGAAAACAACTTATGACAAATCGTAAGCTGTTTTAAGCTTATTTTCATAAGTTCTCCAAGATAGCTTACGAAAACAACAATTTAACTTCATTTTATACTATATTCAGAAATAACTTATAGATAAGTGCTTATCATGATAAGTGTTTGTACTATAAGCTTCAAATAAGTTGTTTATCCAATCATGGCCATATATCAAACAATCAATATTAGCTGACAAGTTAATACAACTGAAGCCACCTAAGCACAAAACATTACAAGCAACAAAAGAACACAAGAATTCAATGAATTAAGCAAAAAAGTACCCTTTGAGAAGTAGAAGGTGTTGTTGGTTTATCAGAATTAAAGCCTCTATCTTCATCAGGCAACACTGTCGTTACATTGGACTTAGAATCATTCTTGTTACCATTTTCCCCTTCATCATCAACACCGTCTTTGTTGTTAATTGAAAAACACTTAAACCTATCGAAATCAACGTGCTTCAACTTTCCCCGTTTGGATACATGTGAATTGAAACGGTGGTTGTAGTGGATTTTGTTCCTGAAGGAACAGTGAACCGGTTTGAACCGGAACTCTGAGTTTAGAGGGAGTAAAGTGCAATTTGTTAAAGTTCCCATTTTTCTTCAACGGAGAAATGAAGAAGATGAAAGGGATAAAACGACGGTGCGTTTCAGTGGGATGGGTTTGACACCGTAACACGGAAATGGAACACAGACACACTCTCTTCTCAGCCTCTCTCTCTCTGTGTTGGTTGGTTGGGATATCTACGAACCAAATACGATTTGGAGAACTTATGAAAATAAGCTTAAAACCATATCTAAATAAACCATATCTAAATATATACTCTTCCTTCTTATAGTAGTGGTTAAATGCTCCATAAATCAAAAAATATAATTAATATTGTGTGAAAAGAGAGAAAATGCGAGTCATTTTTACAAAAATATTTCATACTAATGTTATTGAAAAGATAGATTATTGGAATAGGAAATATTGTGTGATAAATAGTAAGAGCATAACAGGAAGAAAAACAAACTTCAATGTAAAGACATATAATTTAAGACAGACATATTTTGTTAAAATGACGTATAATTTAGAACGGAAGAATATTATTATATTGAAATTGTGTGTGATTCATAAATATACTATTTAGAAATATTTTATTCAAATCCATAAATCCTAGTTTAACTAATCAAATGACAAAATTGTTGGGCCGAAATTCGTGATTAGAGTTTGAACCCGACTCTTCCACTTGTTTTTATGAGTTTTCAATTATTGTCATTTAAACTACCTATAACAACAAAAAAATAAATATTTAATGTAAAATATATCAATTTAGTTTTATGCTTTTAGGATTTTGAGACTGAATTATGAAATTTTCATATATTTTAATTTGTATATTTTAGGAATTTAATATTATATGTATAATTTAAGGATGGTTTGAAAGTATTAGTTCAATTAACAATATTTATATTGATAGATTAAACATCTTCACCTAAGAGATAGTTAATATTTTCACCTTATCCTATCATATGTCTCTTGTAAAATCCTTACCCCACGGATGAATAAATCAATAGGATACGATCAAGATAATGATTTCTTCATTTACCCTTATAAAAACTAAATATTAAAATATGAATACATTTTAAATAAAAAAGTAGATACTAGTATTTAATTATTATTTAAAATAAAATACAACATTTTAACATAAATAAATTTTGATGATATCCCTAAAAAATTGCACGCCTGGTAGTTTTTTCATTTACATGTAATATATGTTATATCGTTTTTTGGTTGTCTAAAATATATAATAGAATAATACACATCGTTAAGTTTATTATGATATTTATTTTACTTGATGGACTAATCTCTACCATTGCGTGTAAATGATATTCGATTAAAAAATGTTTATTTTTAAGTGCAGATAAAAAAAAGATAGAGTAAAATCTGATCATTTACATATTTTATACTATCAATATCCAACTCTTTTAAAAAGTTATCTTTTTATTCTCTCCTTCTCAAACCCTAGCTGTCACCCCCTTTATTCTTCTTGTTAGATGGGTGATTTAGGGTCAATTTTGACCCAAAAATCACCCCTCTGAGTTGTTTTTCATTATATCCTACTTGAATAAGTGATTTCACATATTTTCTGTTTTCTTTCGTTTGTTTTTGTGACTTCGTTGTCTTTGAAGGACTTTGTTTGTTTTGATTTCCCGTCTTTGTGCAGTGTGTTTTTTATTTCCCTTCTTAGTGCGATGTTTGATTCAGGTTGAAAGGTTAGTTTTGAGCAGGTGCAGATCCGATCAATGACAATGACTTTGGCGTCGTCAACGTTGCAGATCCAGATACATAAATATTTTGGAGACTTTAATATAGTCATATTAGTCATATTTGTAGGCATAGGTACTTTGCCGTTTTATGCTATTAACATGGATGTTGTGAGTTTGTTCACAAATTCATTCTTTTCGTTTTTTGGGAATTTGAATTTGTATTGTATCGATGTACTCTATGAATTTGAATGGATGAATATCTTTATTTTTGTCAAAAAAATAAAAAAAATATCCAACTCTTTTATCGTATTCTATTTTTTTACATAAAAAAGAGATTTCATTCCTACGTTAGAAGAACCATCACAAGCACGGGTTTATTTTGCAGCGGAGGGCATTCACATTCCCGAGAACGACATGAAATTAAAAGATAAACCAACTAAATTAACTACACTGAAACCTTATAATGAGTATCGAGCTTAGGGACATGAAACCAATTTTTGCATCCTAGCATCCAACAAGTCAATTGTTTCCTCCTTCGGTCTTGGATACAGAAGAGATGATCGTCGCATTCTCAAAGTTTATCCCTTTTATATATTGTTATAGATAGATAATTTTTAAAACATTTTAATTATTCTTTATATTTGGTTCTCGTGATTATTAATCTATATTAGTTTTAGTCTGTCAGTAAAAATGTATTAGTTATACAAAATAAGCTAAATGGCCTAAAAGAAAGTTACATGGATAATTCATGTAGTGTATTCTGAAAGTACAATTGAAAACTTATGAAAAAAAAAGACCAAATTACACTTAAGATTCTTTAAGTTTCATGTTTGTAACGAAATGATCATTTAAGTTATTTTTATAACATATCTGTCCTTTAAGTTGACAAATTATTTCAACATAACATTCCGTCAAAGAAACGTTAAAAACTGACAAAAAACATTCGTGGAACCAAAACTTTTTTTTCCTTTATTTAATTAAAATTAAATTCTCAATTTTAGATTATGTTAAAACTAAGAGAGATGCTAGTAGCACACATTTCAACATACACTCTCTTTGTTTTGTTAAAATTCATATGGGTCCCACCAAATTATGTGAGACCCGTATAAATTTGGTGGAACTAATGTGAGTTTTAACCAATCACAAATAGTGTGTTAATGTTTGTTGCTAACATTCTTCTAAGCTTAAATTCTCGTTAAGGAGTGTCCAAGTCTGATGTTTAATTTGAATAATATTTTATATTTTTTTTTGATAAACAGAGATATATCGCACTAACCAAAACCGATATTACAAACTTCATGGCAACAATAAACCAAAAAGATAAGGAATCTCACGCCAAGCTCTAACAAAACAAGGAAAGCATAATGCCTTACAAACTTAACATCAGGCTCTTTAGATTCTTAGATTGTAGCCCTCTAATGTAGACAATCAATTTGATTTGGTGAAGGAGCTCTTATACTGACTGATGCAAGTTTTGAAATTGCAATCGTTGCATACACAACTTGATTATTAATCGTCTCATAGAGGTCCAGCTTAAACCTTTAATCAGCAACCAATTGGTTGTAGGAGAGTAACAAAAAAAAGGATTAGCGTGTATTGTTCTTATGGGCATTTTCAAGAACAACTCAAGAACGTCCTTTACCATTCGTACGAATACATCTAGCGGTTTTGACGGAGTCCGAAGAAACACTAGATTTGGTGGACAACCCGTTTTGACAGAGTAGCAGAAACAAATGGTGAGTGGGTAAGGAGTCGTAACGAATGATAGTTGTAGAGATAAGTGGAGCAGCAAGTATGGATTTAGATGACGATTGTGGGTGGAGTGATTTAGATTGACTGTCGTTGGGGTATATCAAGGCACTAAGCCCCCATTGAGTAGAGAGAAGTAATCTCGCCTATAGAGAAAACACCAATGACGATGGCGAGGCAAGGAGGCTAAGGATATGAATAGATGGGTACTCGTAAAGTTAAGAAGAACAGAAGAAGCACGCAAGAGAAAACGAGTAACAAACAATCGCTTGAAGGGGAGAGAAACACCAAAATAGAAAATGAAAAGCTCTATAAGTCGACAACTCTTATAGGATGAAAACACTAGCACATCAACACAAGGAACTTTTTCATATTCTTCGTTTTATTATGTTCTATACCATCATTGTAGTGTCAGATTTTGTTTTAGACTAAATATATAATTTGATCCCTTGTCATTTTCTTGTAACCCAATTTAGTTTTGACAAAAAATAAATGTTAAATTAGTCTCTGACGTAATTATATCGAAGAAATTAGATGTTAAATTATTATAAAAAAACAGATTAATTTATCCCAAATACAAAATATTGTAGATTAATTTGAATTTAAAATAGTGAAAATACCAAATTAGATGGAATGAAAATTGCGTTAAGCTTTGTACCAAAAAAAATAAAAAATTGCATTAAGCAAATTGGATTTTGATACCTTATTTGTTGGTTTTGACCGTTGCATTGGCAAATGAAACGAGTTCGAGAAAAATTAACGATGGGGCCGCGTAAGAAAAGGAAATTTTCATAAAAATGTTGCCTTAAAAAAACGCGACGCTGCGCAAAAAGCTTAACAATCAATCGCGTATATAAAGTAGAGTGTACATTAAAACAAAAAACAAAAAAATAAAATTCGATGGGAAGAAGCGCCATCATCAAGGGTTGCTTCTCTCTCAACCTTCTTCCTTTTCTCTTCTTTCTCTCCTTCACTTCTTCACTCGCCAACAATGATCAATCTTCTCCCATCACCCTCAAAGGTAACAACTTTCCTCTTCTCATTCTCTTTTTCAATGCATTTCTTGTTCCTTATTCTCTTGTTTCTGCTGAATTTTTCTAGGGTTTCTACCTTTTTCCAATTTCTACTGCTAACATCGCATTTCTAACTAATTTCTTTCGTTAGAGTTTAGGGTTTATATTGGTATCTTGGTTTCTCACTTCTGAATTCTATTTTTTAATTCTTTACTTTCTTGATGTCATTCTATTGTGTATAGTGTATGATAAAATATTTGACATTGCTACTGTTTAATGATTACTTGTGTTGATGGTGTGTCTGTGTATGTGTTAGTGTTTCATAAGTTGTAAACTATGCATTTGTGTTTACATTGTCTTTTTACCTGGAGCTTGGAATGGATGAGGGGAAGCACCTAGTCGAGGGATCTCGACCCTTGAATGAAGATTGAGCAACACATATTCTGACTTAACCTAATTAGCTTTCAAATAAAAAAACTGAATATGAGCTGGTTGATCTTCATCCATTGGTTGAGAACCGCGACTATTTCAAAGTAATGCTTGTTTAGTCCATTGTAAACATGTATAGTTCTGACCGGTCCTGTTGCAAAAAAAATTGTTGATTCTGTTCTTGTTTCCTAGTGAGTAATTGGTGTCACTGATCTTTTTGTCGTATTATGTTTTACTGATTTCCATCAATTATCCAAATGTGTGCAAGTTATGTTTTTTATTTTGCATTTGAAAATGATCTGAGTGCATTACAACTGCAGGTGTTGATATTGAAAGACCAACCTTGGATGTATCTCCTTCCTTACTTTTGGGGCAGTCTAACACTCAAGGTGCTAAAAACATTATGCGATGTGAGCGAGTTCAAGTCTCTGGTATCTCAAGATTGAAGCTCAAGAGCTATGCTAATTCATTGCATATTACTTTGGCTCCATCAGTTGCAATTCCTGAGAGATTGCATAACAAAATTAAGGTTTGTTTTCATAGGTAAGTACATAACACCTTCTTATCGTCACCTTCTCTCAGGTGCATGCTTGGCATGCTTTTAGTTCCGACTTCTACTGAATTTTGTCAAAATTGTGGTTTCTTATTTACAATGTATGTGCAGGAATACTACTCTTGGATGGTGTCAGTGTGAAAATGATGAATGGAAGGGTGTACAGAAAGGGATGTGGAGTGCAGTTATGTCACCTTATGAAACTAGATATGTTGATGTCAAGATCGATTGTGAAATACTGGGTTCAGTTACAGTTGCACTTAAAGAAGGTTTGTTTCTTCCATGTCAGAAAATGGGAAATATTCTATTGTTCTTTCTTACTGTGACTTTTTTAATTTTCAGTGCTAATTTATCTGTTCTATAACAAATCGTGCAGATTTTCAGCAATGGCGCCTCATTTGTCTTGCTGTTGGATTGATACTGCTACTGTTGGCTCCAGTTGTTAGCAGTTGGGTTCCATTTTATTATAGCAGTTCAATGGCTATAGGAATCTTTCTTGTTGTTATAATCATTCTTTTTCAGGTATATTATTACCTTTGTATTATACACGGATTTCATCTTTTATTTGTTGCCTCCAATTTTTCTAACCAGATTCTTCCAACTGTGATGTAGGGTATGAAATTATTGCCAACTGGAAGAAAAAATTTCTTGTACATTACCATATATGGATCGGTGGTGAGTTTGGTTCAGTTTTGGCTGATGTTCATTTGCTGCTCTTCATTTTTCGTGCACACATAATATCACACTCCTAATATTACTATTGTGTTATGTTTTAGCTTGGAGCTGGGTCAATCCTTTTGCACCAATTCTCTATGATCGTAAATTCAATTCTTCAGAGTTTTGGGATGAGTGAAGAGATGCACAATCCAGTAAGTATACCTGTCTATTTATCGTTTAGATAACTTGTTGCATTTTTTTGGTGTCTTACGGTTACGATTAATGCTGATCTGCTTAAGATCTATTATGCACATCTTCCTTAACATCTATGTTGAACATCTAGGTTCCCAATCCTTTTTGTTGGTTTTTTTCTTCTGATCGATATATGTATATCTTATATACGATGAGCTAAATAGTTGGGACACGTTTGAAACAATTTATGTTTGCAGTCAATGTGTCACTCTTCTAAGTTTTGTCCACCATGTGATCTTTGAAATATAATAAGGTTTTCTCTTTGGGTTAAAAAGAAAATTTTCAAGTCAGCAGAGAATAGTTGCTATGGAGGTCGAAATGACTTCCCCCTTTCAGTATATAATAATTTAATTTTGTGTATCAAACTCAACAATTGTACACGTGTACTGTTGCCCTGATGCTTGCTGGCCATATTTGCTTGTCTGCTAGACAAGCATTGTCAACTGTCTTCCATCATATGGAATTTGGCTTGTCAACCAGCCGTCAATTCATTTCACGAAATACTTTACCTCTATGATTTGCAGGTTGCGCTTTCTGTACTACTGGGTATCATCTTGGCTGGAGCTGCTTTAGGCTACTGGATTGTCAGGAGATTTGTTATTTCAAAAGAAGATGGCAGTGTAGATGCCGGGGTTGCCCAGTTTGTGAAATGGGCTATGCGCGTTATTGGAACTACCTTTGTTTTGCAGGTTTGCATTTTTGTTAACACTAAAAGAAATGCAATGCAGCATTGCTGATATAACTAGTCCTGTCATATGTGACAGGTATTGCTAGGTCACTTGTAACATAATAGAATAAATTGTAGATCACGATAGCATAATGAAACAAGTATTTTGAAAAAAAGGGTCTTGATAACAAGGGCCCTAAGGGCATTGTTTAAGGAAATCATAAATAGAAATATTCTCTTAAAAACATAAGTCAAACATATGAAAAAGTAATAATCACACATTTTTCTGTGCAAAAGTTACTACTATTGATTGCTTAAACAATGCCCCGAGGGCACTTGTTAGCATTTCCCTTGAAAATAAAAAATGTAAATTAGTAAAAATAGTTTTTTAAAAAACGTCTGCATTAATTGAAGCCAGAAAAAGACATATATTGGTATTGGTAACTATTCTGAAAGTGGCGTAGCTTGGTAATATTTTTGATGAAGTTGCATGGTGTTGTACCAATCCATTTCTTTATTTATTTGATTGTATTGTGAAGTTGCCCCTATTTATTCTGATTTTTTTGTTTCTCTATCAGAGCACTCTTGATAACCCTCTTGCAATTGGAGCCTTGGTCTTTTGTGGAGCTGTTTGCAAACTTATTTCTTCAATACAATTGCTTCATGAATGGTAACTATTACTTATCTTTCAGCTTTATTAATACTTCACTTTAAGCAATGGATTTGTTCTGCATTTGCATGGTCATTTTATGTTTGTCTTGTCAAACGAAGCAGCAGATGAAATGGTTTTCATGGTGCTAACAACTTTGCTACTAAGGGTTTTTGAATGTTTTCATGAATTGGTCTTATTTTGCTTTTATAGAATTTAAAGCACTGAATCTTATTATAGGAAATGGTAATTGCTTTTATAGAATTTAAAGCACTGAATCTTATTGTAGGAAATGGTAATGATTAACGTAATTTAAAATCATAACGATCTTTTTCATTTTTATATAATATAGGAACTAGAGAGTGTGATCCACCCATATGCTGGTTTTTTACTGTTTTGATGCCTGTCATGAAAGTGTGAAATTTTACCTCTGTTATTTTATTTTATTTTTTTACCCTTTTGTTGTGATCTGTCAAAGATCATTCGTTCAAGGCATTCAATGCCTCATGTTGTTCGCTTCAAAATATGTTATTGTAATTTGTAACTTATGCAGGTATGAAACTTCAGAGAATGATGATTTTTCACTGGAATGGGTGAGAGGAACCCGTGGTCGGGCGGAATTCCTTAGCAAGTCACCTCCTAAAGGGAAAATGTGGAATAGCCCTAAAAGTGGCTCTAAAGCAAAAATGTGGAACAACCCTAAAAGGACGTCATGGTCTGACTCTCCTGTGAGAGGTATGTCTTTCCAATCTTGTTGATATGTGATAATGTATACTGCATGTTATTGGCCAAGCAAGAATTTGTCTACAAAAATATGGGCAGTCTGTCTTTTTCTTCCCGAAAATTATGCCTACTGAATGTAACCAGAATCATTTTTTATATTTTCAACTGAAGTAAAAAAAAAACTGTCAAAAAAAAAAACTGAAGTAATAAAATTTCTTCCAATATGCATGCCCTGAATTCTGATCCACTATAAAGCACTTTGATGTCCATAACTCAGCTTCTATAATTGCAAATCTTCCATTCAGATAGATGGATAAGATGAGAAAAAGAAAAAAATAATTTGATCATAGTTAAAATTTCGTTGATTGTAATGGTGCTATGATATTATTTGATTCTTCTTAAATTTCTTGGACATACTGTTTCTGAATTCATGACCTCTGGGTCTGGCTTGTGGTGAATCGTATGCTGAATTTTTTGCAGTTTCAGTTTTTTTTTCCTTCATTTTTGTCACGTGAAATATTTATTTCATTTAGAGATTTATGTTTGTGCTATTACTGAAACAAGTGGAAGTTTCTGAAGACTTTACTTGCAGAAAAATGCTTTGAATATATTTTCTAATTCACTATCTCTGTTTCAGGTGTTGTATCACCATCTTCTGGGTTTTCGCCACAAACTTCTGGGACTCAATTAGGGGGAAGTTATTATTCAACATTCCACAAGACCAGCAACAGAAAGAAGTTCACAAAGGAAGAGTGGGATGACTTCACGAGAGACTCCACAAAGCAAGCTTTAGCTGAATGGGCAGCATCTCCAGAATTCACTGACTGGATTGTTGACCATGCAGATCGGATAAAACTGCTTCCGAGTGAGAGTTCGGACGAGACAATGGAGAGTGAATCGGATTCCACTGAGGCAGAAAGTGGAAATGGATTTTGGCTTTTTAATTGGTAGTGAGTTGAGTATGATTAAGATTGTACTGACCAGCAGAAATTGATTTTTTTTTTCTTCATAGGGTTAGGTAACAGTAACGGGTGTAATTTAGGTAGAAAAATTCACGTTCTCTTATTCTAACCAACATGTAGATATTTTTCTTACTTTGGCTGGATTTTCCAAACTGCAAGCCTGAACAATCATGTCAAATCTATGGTTAGTTATTGAATCGTTTTTTGTCCCTTTTGTTACTTTTTTTTACTATGTCAATTGGTAGTAGTTTCAAAATCTTCTTCCACTCGTATGATGGGATTTCAATTTGCGGTAGTTTTGAATTCTTCTTGCACTTGTACTTACATTATCCATGTAATTCGTACTTGATAAATAATCGAGTTAAGCAGTTGTAATGTTTGTCAATAACATGGTTTGGAAAGCCGTTCATGGTAGTCTTCTCACGAACCAGGCTGAAGAGAAATCTGTATATTTATGTGAACACTCTTTGGACATCGATGTCAGCTATGACCTGAGACCCAAATCAATATTTACGAATAATAAATTAAATAAATATTCAAATAGACCCTTGAAATTACATTTTTTTTTTATGAACAAAAGGGGCAAAACGCCCAAAAGAAAATAAAACTAAAAATACCATTAAGGGGATGAACAAAATACCATTAAGCTGATTGCAACAACAACCAGAACCATTAAGAGGATGAACAAAAAAAAAGAGCTAGAATTACATCAAAACAATGAAGAGACAAAACAAGGCTAAGCTCATGCTGTCTACCATCTGATTTGCTACTCTAAAAATATGATACCTATTATTTTTTTTTGTCTTAGATAAAATGGTAAATCACTTAAATTAACATAATAACGGTGTAACATAAGTACATAACCCTCTCCTCTTAACTTCCCTCACTACTGCAAAACCCAAAACCCTTTCTCTTCACCACAATGCATCTCCCCCGCACACTCCTCCGCCCCTTCATCCACCGCCGCCACTTCTCCGCCATCGCAACCGCCTTAATCCACACTCCAGAGCCAGACCCCTTACTACAACCCCTAACCTACCTCGACGGCTTTCCAAAACCTAACCCAAAGTACGACGAAACCATCCTCGCCATTCCCCGCAAAGATTCCGGCAAAAACATCTCCGCCAAGGAGCGTAAAGTCGGCCGCGTTCCGAGCATCGTCTTCGAACAGGAAGACGGTCAGCACGGTGGCAACAAACGCCTCATTTCCGTTCGTTCTGATCAGATCAGGAAACTCGTTAACCATCTCGGCCGTTCCTTCTTCCTCTCACGCCTCTTCCATCTTCAAGTTCTTCACCAATTTGATTCAGATTCAAATCCTAATGAGGAAGACATCATCGAAAACGTTCGCGTTTTACCCCGCAGTGTATGCATTTTCGTTCAATCCTTTTGATTTGTGAGTTTAATCTTTGAATAATTGAATTGATTGATTGTATTGGAAATTTGACAGATTCATTTGAAAGCTGGAACAGATGCACCTTTGAATGTTACATTTATAAGGGCTCCTTCAGATGCTTGGTTGAAAGTTGATGTTCCTATTGTATTCAGAGGAGATGATATATCTCCTGGACTCAAGAAAGGTTAGATTTTCCCCCCCAATTTGTGACATTTTGGTGTAACAATGTGCTGGTTAAGATTCTGCTTGATTCACATGATTAGGAGATTAGTTTTCTGTTTGCTGTTAGTTAGTTGCTACCGACAATTTGCGTTTGTATTTTCTCTATCAGTGTCGACTGAAAATGAAACCTCTTTAGAGTTAAATACTCCACCTTTTGGTCTTTCCCTCCTTTCACGATTGCACTCAAAACTTTGTTATCGTGAGAAACGAAAACAATCACAACGGTTGAATTATAGTAAACTAAGATTAATGGTTTAGATTATTTTATATTAAAATTAGCAGCTTTAATAGAGCTTTACTGAATTACAAAATCTAATATCCCTTTGGCAAACAAGTAGGAGAGTCCCTCCTACCATGTTTACGATTTTGCCTTCTTACGATCGTTGCTTTAGACTTTGTTTGGGAGTTTAGAGGGGAGGGGAAGGGAGGGCTTTGGGGGTGGGAAATATAGGGGTAAACGGAGAAATCTTTCACATTTTTTGAAAGAGTAGTTTTGTAGAGAATGATAAATTAATGCTTATGATTAATATATTTTTATTTTTAAGAATATTATAACAACATAGATTAAATTTGAAGAATTCATATAAACCCTGCTCCAATGCAATTTTTGAGTTCCCCCAAATGAGGAGGATTTTGTATTACGAAGAAAAATGAACCCCCCAAAACACTCACCTTTCAGTGTCCTCTATTTCTTCCACTTGTTCCTTTTTTCCAAAGCTGTCCCCTATATTCCCCTCTAGACTCGCAAACAAAACCTGAGGAAATCATACTTACAGCCATTGAGAATGAAAAAGATAAATTGAAAAGAATTTTATGCATGAAAGTTGTTACGTAATATAGAAATACTATCTGCCAATGGAGCCATTTGTAGGGTTTGTCATGTTGCTGGTGGTTGTTTGAAATAATACCATTGATGTATCATTTTGCGACGGTGGCACTGGAGCAATTATATATATACTAAATAATTTGAGAATCACAGATACTAATTGATAGTTGAAGAAACTTCCACAAAATTATCATAAACATGATGGCAACACAGGTGACGACGTGCAATAGAACTTGGTTTTCATTATAAAAATATCTAAACCACTAACCTTAGTATACTAAAATTCGATAGCCATGGTTAATTGTTCCTGTTTCTCACAATAACAGTGTTTTCACCTGAGTCGCTCCCTATATATATAACTCAATGATCATTATCAAATTCTATCAGCATTGCCTCAAAGGCCAAGTTTGCAGTTTCTGTGTAGGTTTATTTAACGCATACGGGCCTTTATGTTAGATGGTATGTGCAATATGTTTTAATTTTAATGAGATGAGAAAGTTTCAAGTTCTTTGTTCCATATGGCTGACTATGCACAGCAAAGTGTGGTACAATGCTATGCCCAGTATTATTTTTTAATGATAATTAGTATTTGGTAGATAAGTAGGCCTAATACTTCGGAGGTGTTTCAGTAAACAGCTTAATTAAGCTCTTATTCAATAACCATTTAATGTATGAATGGTTATAGATAAGCCGTTCAATGCTTACAGGGTTTTATGCTAGGTGGTCTGTGCAATGGGTTTTAAAGGTTATGAAAAAGTTTCAAGCTCTCTGTTCCATATGGCTATGCATATTGTACAGTTTCTGTTGTCAATAGCGTGCGGCACGTCAAAAACAACACCACCACGCTAGGGCGCTCTGGTGTGGGGCAAAGGGAAAAGCAACCGCTATTTAACGGTGCAGTGCGGAATTGGGTCAAAGCGCCCTCTCCAGTGAGGCATGTGGAAATGACGGTTTTACCCTTAATTTTAAACCGTTTCAAGGGTTGGTTTTGTAATTTTGACGAAACCCTAACCTTCATAACATCTCTCTTTTCAAGTCAGTAGTGCGCAGCTGCGATTCAAAACAGCCACAACTCTCTTATCTTTGTGCAATTCTGGTAGCTGGGCATCCTCTTCTCTTTGAGCTGGGTTCCCCCTTTGCTGCTAAGTCTAATGTATGGCTAGGCATAGATAAGTTGTTTCTACAAAAGAAAATTGAAGTGAGGGAGATCTCTGCATGATCTTTGTATAAACTATTCTAGAGTTAAATGGATGCTCTGTCATCAGTTCTTCAGAGTATGTGCTATGGTGATATATCTCCAGCTTCCTTACTTAAGATATTCGTTTGCACTTAAAATTTATAAATTTGTATAATAATATAAGATGACTTCGAGCTCTAGTACACGTCTTTCTATTCCGATTTCAACTATGACCATTGATCAATTTTGTTGACCTACCCTATTCTACATGTCTACTAAGTTTTTTTTTATCGGGGTTCCCATCTTCCTTATGTGATAATTTAGTTTATTTAATTATTTTCTTACTGAGCAGCTATTAATTTTATACTGTTTTTAAATTCCAATACAAACTTGATCTTTTATTTTCTGAGGTTCAACTGATAAATAATTGTATAAAGGTTTACTCAGCTTAAGAACAAAATCAGTTATCTTGGTAATTATACCCATTTGATTCCGGAATATTGTATTATTGTCAATTTTAGAATGCTACTCTGTATTGGAATGACAAGGTTGAGAACATATTCTGATTCATGCAAGGTTGTGTGTTGCCTTATTAAGTGGCTGTTGTGTTAGCAGTTACTACAAGAATAGCAGACTAGTTCTGTTAAAAATCAGTGTTTATGTAATGAGGTAGTATGGAGTTTCAAAATCTCATCCCATTATGTCGTTCTTAACTTATTCTTTATGAGATATTGCGTATCTTTGATGGTACAAAGTGAATAGTCATTATTGTACATTTCTGTATGACCCCTGCTCTAACTGATATGGTCGCCTTGGTATGGATATTAATATCGTTACATTATTAACAATAACAAAACATTTTATTTTCATCATTGTATTATGCTTGCATTAGTCTTTACTTAGTTGAGTAGTATTCATCATTTCAAAATTTTGGCAGGTGCTTCTTTGAATACCATCAAAAGGACTGTTAAGTACCTATGCCCTGCAGACATTATTCCACCGTATATTGATGTTGATTTAAGTGAGTTGGATGTGGGCCAGAAGGTGCTCATGGGTGATCTCAATGTTCATCCTGCATTAAAGCTTCTTCACCCAAAAGATGAAGCTGTTTGTAAAATTATGGGCCAAAGGGTTTCTGAAACACAACCAAAGAAAACCAAATAAACTGCTTATTGTATCTTTGGCGATTGCTACTGCTGCACTGAAGCATTTTTTTAGCTCGCATGTAACATTTGCAGTCATCTTATTAGTTGATTCTTGGCAGCAGTGAGGGACACATTTATAGAATTCCAATGTTAGGTTTTTGTGAGCCTCTTTTTCATTGCCTATTTTGTTCCTTCCCACCTTTCAGTTCTCACTCTTTCTGCCGTTTCTTTTGGCATGTAAAAGAATAGGAAGTTGATGTGTTGAGATTATGAATGCAATCAAAATGTTTATGTTTTGGTTTATTACAAGTAGAGGGTTAAAATGAATCCCCTCCTATCATTAATAAATAGTTCATGTAGTTCAGACCTCTTGTCCATGACTCCAGTTTGTATTAAGATACCTGACAGGTAATTTATAAATTTATTTACAGAGTCAGTTTTTGAATTTTGCCGTGTAATATCACTATTATTTTTCATTCACGTTTTACAAACGTGCGTACAACAAATAATTTTTTCATGATTATGCAAAATTCAATCTCTCCAATGTATAGTTTTGTTCACAAGAACAGTTTTGCATTTGACATTCTTGTGATGTAATTTACATAGATAAGCTCAAGTTACCGAAAGCTCTGCAGAAGTTATTTATGTTATGAAATGTCTCTGCAACCGTGTATGTTTATCGGATAACTTCTTTTAGCAATGCTGTAGCTTAGAAATGGATCAGAGAAGCAATACTAAATTTATACTGATCAAGGTTTTGTATTGACTAACGACTGATCGTGTGTGTCATCGTATGTATGTTAGTGTGATGTGTTCAATTGTCCGACCTCTTACTAATTAGGCAATTAAAACATTATCACAAAATGTTCCCAAAAACTAGCCTTGCTACATTTTTTTTTTGAGAGACTAGCTTTGCTACATGTCGATCAAACTTGGGGATAACCGTTTTGCTTACAAAGATTTGCATGTTTTAAATCCATTAGTTACTCTTATTTTATTCAACAAAATCTTTTTTTTAACACACTTTATCTCTCTCATAACAAACAATTATCAATAATTTAAATATTGTACACATTTTTTAATAATTGTAAAGCAAAATAAAAATTATTCCAAATTCAACATTAATCAAAATTCAAAATTTAAGAAAAATTAACTTTCCTCCGACTCTTTAATTAAAGTTAATACATTAACTGTGATTTCAACCAATACTATATTCACACTATGTGACATATATATATATATATATATATATATATATATATATATATATATATATATATTTTTATATATATAT
>Ga0099826_10000234_pt1 | contig 24303 bp, 21 predicted proteins | sample Mtrugardesep15_FD_76830 | JGI IMG/M metagenome (GOLD analysis project Ga0099826, IMG submission 76830) | Root nodule microbial communities of legume samples collected from California, USA - M. trunc garden sep15 | ecosystem: Host-associated > Plants > Roots > Nodule | place: USA: California... | reverse complement strand
CCACTAGCCAATCAACATTTTTTTCTTCTTTTGGTAGAATGCATATCAAGATATTTAAAGTCTGCAGAAAAATAAACCTTTCTGCTATGTGGACATAATTGTCAAATATATTCTAATCAGTCAAACTCAATAAAAAATTAGCACTATTTAGTGTGAGTGGAAAGAAGGGAAAAACATTAAATATAAACCTGTAGTATTAAGTAAAGATTTACTTTTCTTTAAATTCCGGAGACTTTCTTCTTCAAAGCGCTCACGGCCCTCAAGGAGTATGCCAAGATATGCATAGACATTGGTCTGAATGGTCAACTTTATATTTCCACGTTCATCTTCTGAGAAGGGGATGCTTTTGTAAAGAATCTTGGCCTGACAAGCATTTACAATTCGATTAATAGGTTAGCAATGCTTTTGTTGATTTCTTTAGCTTTTAGTAACAACAAACATGTTGACATAGAAGAGCACAGCATAGTTAGTTATTGACCGAACTACTCAATTTTTTCCAGGAGAGAGGGTTGGAGTTTAAAAGTTTATTTGAAAAGGTTCAGATTTCAAAAGCCAGTTCATGCATCGTATGTACATTGATAACTCTTAAATATCTTAAAAACACTTAATAGTTTGAAATCAACAACGCTTCTTCAAGTGCCTGTGTGTCATATGTCAAGCTATGATGTTAGTTAAACAAGGATAACATGACTGCGCATCCAATCCAAGATTGACAATACACATGATTGTGTATCCACAAAATATTACGACCGACTAGATCATACTCCTTATGACTGACTACTCCCAGAAGCTTTTCCCATGTTAGCTTGTTTAAGTGACTTAAGAATGAAAATTTTGATGAACACAAGCTTTTGAGCATATATTCTCCAATGCAATTTTTCCTGACTAAAAGAAAGTTCTAAGCATAAAACAATTAGCAGACAAAAATAGCAAACCCAAATAAAAAATCACCTGCTTAAAAATAGTGCTTGTCCCAGAACCACTATAACCAACTAAGAGGAGTTTGTGAACGATTCCATGCTCAATGTAATCAGGAACCATTCTGGTAACCACATTGGAGGATAGAAATCCACATGAAGTTGAATATCTAGAAGGAACTGGCAGGGAAAGGAAGGCGCATACAAGCTTCGTTCCAGCCTAACAAGGAAAACAAGTGTGTAAGATTGCAAAATTGGAAATAGTAAACCGATGAGACAAATTTCCAAAAATATGTTACCTTTCCCCATATATATCCTCTGGTATTTTTCTGTCCCTCTTCTTGGTATGAACCATCTTCATTGACCCAAAAATGTGGGTTACCGGCACACTGAACTCCCGCCAACTGTTCAACCAAAACAAGATCCTTTCAACGACATTTTTTGTTTAAATAACAAAAGAACATTAATGATCAAGACAGAGCCTATAATTTTCTATTAGCATTGCATATATCAAGTTTTCAACCTGCAGCATCCGAAGCTCTACTTTGGTTATTTCTCGACCATTGATGAAAACCTGAGTGTTTCCATTGCTAGCATCCTGTGTGATGGGTCCTCCAACATTCAGATGAGGAGTAATAATACTACAAGGCTTCTGTCCTTCCTAAAAAAGTACAGTACCCCAAGTAAAACCCAAGATTTAAAACAGCAGATAAACAAATTTGGATAAACAATTTAATTAACTGCTTATAGCATAAGTGCTTATCATATAAGTTATGAAGAGACGACACAGACACGCGCACTGGACACGACATTGACACTAACACATTGACATCAACACTAACAATACTTTAAAAAATCATATTTGTCGGTGTCAGACAATGACATGTGTCAGACATTAGACACACCTTCAATCTTGAGTGTCAATGTTACATAGCATATAAGTTTTTTTTTTTTTTTTTGAGTGAATATATCTTAGCGGTGTTTATTTATAATTTACTTCTATAGAAGAAAATAAAATAAAGTTGTTTTGATTTAAGTTATCCTAGAAAACATAAGTTGGAAACAACTTCCGAAAATGTCATAAGTTGTTTTCATAAACTCCCCCAAACAACCTCAAAGAGCTTACACTGGTAGATAAGCTAAAATAAGTCAATCCAAACGATGCTGAATACCGACGCATTGAGAAAATATTACAAAAAAAACTTAAAACAAAGAAAGAAAGCTACCTTCCCCCAAAATCCAGATACTTTATCATACCAATAATTCCCAGGCTTCAACTTCTTAGGAGGATTAGCACAATTTTGCAATGTAACCAATTCCTCAAAAGAAAGACTCTTTCCATTAACACAAACATAATTAGGAGGAAGCTGATTCACTTCACAAAATCTCTCAGCCTTCATCACCTGTCTAACTTCCAATCTATTAAGCAATCTTCTAAGCATCCTAGAACACTTCCCCAAACTACCCCTTTTCGACTCATCAATCGAATATCCAATACAACCAACACATTTTCTTCCTTCTGGCATTGATCCCATTGCTCTCAACACACAATTCGCGCAATACTTTGCGTCACAAACTAGACATGGTTCTTTCTCTGTTAACCTGTTACCTTTCAAACAACGGTAACACTTTCCCTTCCTAATGGATTCTCTGCGAACCGGTGGAGACTCCACTGGTTCGCAGTCATTGTCTTCGTAATCAAAACTTTCTTTCTCAACAATGAAATTTTTAAACATTGAAGATTCGTGTGAATGTTTGCTGCTTAACTCGCTTGATGACTCTGAAACATCGTTGCTTACATCAGCTCCGTCTTCAAATGCGATCACTGACGTCGGAGAAACTGTTATTCTACCGGAACAGTTACTCCGGTCAAATGTGATCACTGGAGACGGTAATGACGGAGTGTCTGATGAAGAAAGCTCTGAAACCGCGGTGGAAACTGAAGTTCCGGCGACGGTTACTGGTGCTGCATGGGGAGGTCTGGTGTACTCGGCCGCAATAGAGTACTTCATTTCTTCAGCGGAGTTAGTTTCTGGCAAATGAGAATTTGAAAAGTAAAGAATGAAAAAGCGAAAGTTTAGTTCAAGTTTCGGTGGCAAAACTTAGATATTGAATTTTGAAAATAAAGTGAAGAGTTATGTTATGTTATCTTTCTAATTTTGTTGTGTTAAAGAATAAAGGGAATTTGATTTTTTGACTAAATAAGAAAGGTGGTGGAATGTGATATTCTTTTACGTTCAAATTTTAAACTACGGAAGGAGAATCTATAGTAAGGAAAAGAGAGCTATAAAATGTGAATGTAGTTTTGAAATGAAGGTTATGAAAAAGTGTGTGTGCTACTAGCAAAGAGAATCTTTTCTTTCTTTATTGTTTTTTTGTTGTGTGTAGGGTAGGAGGTTGGAGACAAGTTTGTTGTGATTGTACTATAGGGTAGTGTAATTGGTATTGAATATACCAAGTTTTGGGGTCTGGTTGCAATGGATCAATGTGTATAGGACGAGGAACTTAGGAAGGACCACCACACCTGACACCAGCGTTTGAGGGAGAAGGAAGGAAGGATGTGACGCATGAAGGATAATAATGGCAGAATCCCAACTCCACGGGCTTTGCATGAAGTTTATCAATGGTGTGTCTGCCAACCTGCTGGTACATTCAACTTTAGCCCCACTAGTTAGACAAAACATCACTAATAATAAGACCTACCAAAAAATAATAATAAAAGGCTTAAATGATTTTTTTTTATTCTCTATCTAAGAAAAAAAATTGTGTTATTTAAACATTCATTTGTTTGTTTGATGAGTTTGTCTAATATGTGGAACATTGCACATATTAAAACAACTGATAATAGTAATTTTTTTTTTAAAAACAACAATTATTTATCTAAAAGTTTTATATTTAATATTAAATACACAAGTTCTAATACAAAATTTCTATTTTAAACTTCTTAACATGTGCAAATTTGCACATGATAGAAAACTCTTCTTTGATAACCTAATGGACAACCATATTTTTACAAAAAAAAAATATTAACACGAAAAACAAAGCAAAAGAGAGAAAGTAAAAATATAATGTGAGTAAGAAAGAAATTTGTCACAAAAGTTGTTATAAAATGGTTGTTCAAATATCATTTCTCTAAAAAAATAATAATGAAAGGGCACAAGTTAAGGATCCGAAAAAATAATTAAAACATAAATTTTGTATTAAAAAATAAGTTTTTAAACTTTCAAAACATTGAATACACAATTTTTAAAATTAAATTTCTCCTCCATCTGGTGACTATTATAAACAAATTTTGATTTTTTAGATTCATTTAATAAATGATGTATGCGGTTTATATTGTAGACCACATACATCATTTATTAAATGAATCTAAAAAATAAAATTTTGCTTATAAATGAGACCGGAGGAAGTACATGTGGTTGTTAATTATTTTTTTCTACATTTGGTTTTTCTAAACTTGGGCACAAGGTAACATTACCTTATAAACATTAGGTATTTGGTCCTCTTATTTGATTTTATTTACTCCATCCGTTTTAAAATGAGTGTCGTTTTAGCAAATTGCACACATATTAAAGAATGGAATAAAGTAGTCAAATGCCATAGCAATTTTACCAAATTATCCTAATCAACTATTAGTTTGTTTTTCATTAAAGAAACAATAATACTTTGGAAGTAGTGTAACATAATATTAATTGAAGGGTACAATTGAAAAGAAAAAGGTATTATTACATTGAAAACTGAAAGTGACATTCATTTTAAAACATTTTTTTGTTAAAACGACACTCATTTTAAAACGGAGAAAGTATTCTTCTTAATTTTAATCTATGATATCATTTTTGAGTTATTTTCATGAAGTGGTTTATTCACTTATACATGACAACACTTACCGAACCACAATATCCATGTAACAAAAATATATTTAATATCCATGTCACAAAAAATTCTAGTCCAAAACTTAATCACTTCTTCACAATCTTGTAAGTTATGCATGATAGACTCAACAACAATATCCCAACGAGGACAAAAATCACATGTAGTCATATTTCTTCTACACATGTCTTCATTAGTTAGTAATTTGTCATGCATAAGTTTTCAAAGAAAGACGCAAACATATAATTATGATAAAAATTATTAATGGAGCTAACTTGTAAGATGATTTTAAACTAAATTGATTATTTGTTGAAATAGGATAATTAACAAAATAATTATCATCTTTCTCCTCATGTGGTTTGATGTTGAGAATCTTATCACATACATTATTCAAAGGGATTTGATGAAGTAAGTCTCGGTTTCAAGTTGTATTGATAGAATAGAAAGAAATTGAAAAATTACTATGACCTTGAGGGACAACCTATGGAAAAAGAGCTTCCAAAACCTTAGATTTAGGATCCAAGTATCTTTCCAAAATCTTGTATCGTTACCATTTCTACAAAAATAATGTTAGCTTTTTTGAGCTTTGTAGAAGCCTTTGATGAATTTCTCTTGATAGTCACGAATAAGTCCTCTACAAGCTGAACTTCCACTGATCCGATAAAAGTGATCCATCACCATTAACTATATAGACACCTTCAAAGACAAAGTTCTCAGTGTATTTGGTTTCTGCTAGTTACTTGATTTATATATTCAAAAGGTTGATGAACATGGGTAGTATATAACTCACTTGGTTAGATGCCACTAATCAAGCCTAGAGATCCGAATACTGGGAGAAGATTCATGAGTTTTTATCCTCCAAGAGGGCATGAACAACAGCCTTAAAAAAGATAGACCATTTCCAAGGGATGTCACCAATATTGTCATTAGTGAGATTCCTATCCAACCAAGCATGGAGGCGAGACTAAATAATTCAGTCACTTCTTCACAATCTTGTAAGTTATGCATAATGTATTCAATAATGTTATCTCGACGAGGGCAAAAATGTAAGTTTTCAAAGAAAGGCGTAGATTCAAATCATATCTGACCACTTTCAAGCCAACATAAATTATGATCAAAATCATTCATTGAGGTAACTTGTAAGATGATTTTAAATTAAACTGATTATCCGTAGAAAGAAAATAATTAACAAAATCGTCATCCTCTTTCTCCTTACGTGGTTTAACATTAAGAATATTAACAATACATTATCTAATAAGATTTAATGAAGTAAGTCTTATTTTCAAGTTTGATTGATAGAATAGAAGAAACTTGAGAAATTGAGAAATTGCTATGACCTCGAGGTATAACCCATGAAAAAGAGATTCCAAACTACTTGGATTCAAGATTCAAACATCTTTTTAAAATCTCACACCATTATCGTTTCTAATCACTCAACGAACCTTACCTTAAACACAGTGGTAAACACGAGAAATTTTGTGTCAAATATTATAACAATCGGTTTTCAATCAAACCCGAAGTAAAACAGACACACCACAACGATGTTTAGCTTTCATCGCTCTAACCGAAAGCTTCTCATGGTTAGGTAAGGTTAGGGTTAGAGAAAAGTTGCCAAGCCAATTTAAGCTTATATTTAAACCAATTCAAACATATAATATCTGGTGGATTCTAGGGTGACGGTTCTAACAAGTCCCTCACCGGTGGACCATTATGAAAAACATTATTAGCCATCTGATTAATCTAAGTGCTTGTATCCTACCATACACTTTATACACAATATCACTTCTTTGTTTTCTTCTCTCTAGCCTTTTTCTGTTTCTATTTCTTGCTCTCTTAGCCTTGATAACCTCCCTTCAGTGGTAGTTGTAGTAAATCAAACTGCTCCAAAAAATAATCAAATGCGGCTCCATCTTCCTCCTTTGCTCCATAATCAAGCTTACGATATCTCATTCAATCTTGTTGACTTTTAATTCCAATAAAAGTTTTTCTCAAAAATTCCAATAAAAGTTAATAGAATAAATTATGAATATCTGGTGTGAAGTGATATAAAAATTCTCTGAGTCAAATTTTACATATGATCTATGTTGTTAGCCTCTTTTCTGGTTCACTTTTGTGTTTTATCAAATGACAATCAAAATAGAGAAGATGATGGGAAATCAAAAGACCTTATATGGAGAGGAAAATAAGAAAGTGCAAACGAAATTGAATCAGGTGAGGTAATTGATAACTAAATCAGGTGAGATGCTTTTAATCTAACGGCGAAATTTAGTGGTCCACGGATAAGGGAGAACCCTCACCCTAGAATCCACCTTAATATCTAGTATCTAGAGTCAAATAATTGAGATTCAAATTATCAAAATTGACGTCGATATTGCACAGATGAAACAAATATGTTATTCGAATTGGGTGGATAGTATGATCCTACTAAACCCAAACTAGGGCCTAGCACTACCACGCGTTCGGCTCAATTCAGTTGGATAGAAACAGCTAGCCACGTGGACCACCTTACCCTTTCCCGCCGATTCACACACAGCGCCAAACTATAAAGTCAGTTACTCCATTTTTTAAAACCAACTTTTACCTTCTCCATCGCAAACCCTAATCCATGACACTACAATGCTCTTCAATAGCATTTTCCGACGGAAACTACTCTCTCTACTTCAACCATGGCTTTTCGAAGAACCACAACTCAATCTCGAATTAGGGTTCTTCCACTCTCTCGCCGTCGTCACTAATCTCCGCTTCGACGTCCATGTTCTCAACAAACTATTCCACTCTCCTCCGTTATTGTTCGTCAAGGATATCACAGTTGAGCGTCTTGTTGTTCGATTCTCATCCTGGTCCTCGCCGGCTTTTGAAATCAAATTTCACGGTGTTCGAGTTTCGCTATCCTTAGAGTAAAACTTTCTATTTCTATTTCTTCAATTTTTGTCGTGATTTGAATCGATTTTGTGTTTAGCGTTTTCTTAACTGATAACTAAGGTAATCGTCTGGTTCTGAAGGAAGCCGGAAGAGGATGAATGTGTGACGCGGTTACGGATGCCGAAGGATGATTATTTGGATGATTTTAAGAAGAAACTGTCGGAGTTTGATTCTGAGGTAATGAATATTAGACTCTAAACTTACTGATTTGTAGTAGTTTTCTTATGTGGTAGGCTGTTACTAATTTTTATACTTGTATGTGAATTCTGAAGCACTGACACTAGCAATAGTTTGAGAAAATGACTAACTTAAATGTTATCAGATGTGTCTGTGTCACCTTCAATCAAAAGTGTCTGTAGCAAAATGACAAAATTGAATGTAATCACATGTGTCTGACTGTCAGTGACACATGCGAGACACCAGACTCACATTCGATTAGAAGTGTCGATGCTACAGAGTAGGTGAGTAATATGCTCCAAGTCGAATGACTTTGACATGTGTCAGTGTCACGTCAATGACACGTGTGAGATGACACCGGACACATATTCGATTAGAAGTGTCTGTGCTATAGAGTATGTGAATCATATGCTCCAAGTCAAATGAATTTGACAACAAAGAGAAGTATACTTGAAATGGTGTTTGTGCTCATTTGTTTTTGATTTTAGCTTTACCATGCACAATCAATTTATTAAATATCATATTATTATGGTCATGGTGATTAATATTAAATTTTGTGTCGATTTTAGGGTTGTTCTTTGCATCAAATCTTGGAAACGATCTTATATACTGTGCATGAGAAGAATAGTTTTTCATCATCTTTTCTGAATTTGATTCTGAAAAACTGTCATCTTGAGGCACATGACATTCATGTGGATGTTCAATTCCCTATCTTAAATGACGAGTTTGTGTGTTTTGCGGAAATGAAAGAGATCAGTGCAAGGTCCAAACATCTGGATCAAAAATGCCTTCTAAGAGGTTTTGTTGATACAGTTTTTGTTCCAATTAAAGAGAGCGATTTCATGTTAGATGGCACTGGGTTCAAGGTTGGATTAAATAGAAAAAACTGTGCAGATCGAATTATGCTTTCATCTGATATGAAGATTTTCATTACATTCAGAGATCTTAAGCTGGTAGATTGCACACTATGTTTTCCACTACTCGCTTGTGCATTCTCTCCAGATGATATTTCTTTTTGTCTACTTTTCGAAAAACTGCTATCTGATAAGTTCAATCAACCTAGAAGTGCTAGAGAGTTATGGAGAATAGCTTCCAGCAGAATTGACCATGCGATTGTAACTTCTAGACATTCATTGCAAAGATTGGTTGGTATTGTAGGTCAATGGACACAATATGTCAAAACTTATGAGGAAATCTTACTGCTAACTGGATATTCTACTGGCAACATATGGAAAAAGTCCATTTGTAAGATGTCTCGTAACAAACTGAGTTCTGCTAAACACCGTTGGGAGTTGATATCTGACATTGAAAAGAAGTTACCTGTTGAAGGCATATCACTTGCGAGGCGAATAGCTCGTCATAGAGCATCATCGAAAGTTCCATTTGGTTCTCATGAGGAATGTGCAGCCAGAAGTAATTTCTTCCATCCTCTTCTTTTCATAGTGGCATTTATATGGGGAATGATCTTAAAGGTGATCCATTGTCTACAGGGCATATTTTTTGGTGAAAAAACAGTGCAAGATCCTGCAATAGATGGGCGCTGTTTGGGAAGTCTTATCCAAGACCCTTGTCAAAGGTGTTGTTTTGTGTTGAACTTTGGGAAAATCACAATCACAGTTTCTCAAATCAATGAAATTCGCCCATCAGTGTGTGAAACATTACAATCACATACTGGGATAGCATACTCAGATTTTCTTTCAATATGTTTTTGCATAGATTTTTTGTTATTAGTATCTGTAAGAGATATTCTCGAGCAGAGAGTCTTCCTATCGTGCGGGCAAATGAAAGTTGATCTCACACCTTCAACAATGGCAGCAGAAGAAAGTATATTGAGTATGCACAGTTATACCACTGAAGGAAAGGGAAAAGAAGGTATTCGTGATAGGAAATCACTTATGTGGGTTGAACCTGCAAAAGGGTTTCTCCTTTCAGAAACTAACGCCATTCAAGCTGAAGATTCTTTTGATTCTCATATTGAAAGTTTTATGGGAAAATTGTTAGTGAGTTGGAAAGAAATTTGCAGTAATTTTAGTGAAAGTGAGATTCAATATTCTCAAAATCCACGCCTGCTCTGTAAGATTGAGACATCTTCCTCATATTCAGACCATAATAATCCAGACTATGGGTTTTGCGAATGTGGTTTATTGGTAGGAAAACTAAATTTGATTTTTAGTCATTCTTCAGTATCATCAGTGTCTCTAATTCTTAGTCAAATACAACGCGCTGTTCACTGGGAGGACAAGAAGGAAGTTTGTGTTGTTTCAAATTTGTTGGATAGAGTAGAAAATGGTTGGGTTAAAAAATATGAATATTTTTCCCAAAAAATGATTTTGGCTATGATTCAAAAGCTTCCAGAGAGAGACATTCATCTTGGAGTGTATGTTGACGGTCCTTCAGTGAGATTTTCACACAAATTGGAGGCCAATATCAGTAGTCAAGACACTACTGACACTAGCAGTCCGGATGATTTTGACCTCATTTTTGATTTCCATGAGATTGAGGTGGTTGTTGGATCACCACCATCTTTAGTTGGTATGAACTTATTGACAGCTCAACCAGGGCTCGGTGATGCCAAAACAGAGTGTATTACATTGGAACCTCGGGTGATAGAAATTCCAAAACCCAACAATGATAAGTATGCATCCACAGGAAAGGTTGCAATTGGTTCTTACCTTCACCTGAATGGCGTAAATGCTTGTTTGGAGAAGTCAACAGGTGATCATCAGATTCAAATTTTAATATTGAAGCCAATCACATTCCAGATGTTATGCATTAGGTAGGATGCTGACTAAATACTGAATATTAGTTTTCATTATCTGCAAATTTATGTTCTTACGGGTTGTAGAAAATATTTTATTTGCCTTGATTTTAGTGATGACAAAATGGTTCTATAAATATGCAATTAGGGTAACAACTGTTAACCATTCCAGGCCTAGAAAATAGAGGAGACAGCCTCTTCCTAAATGATAACAGAGAGATCGTATGATTTCTCCAAAAATTTGGAACTAATATCTACTTGCTAGACATTGTTTGAAGTTTGCATGGTGAGAGAATCATTGAAAAGGAAAGACAGATTAGAGAGAATTACGAGAGCCTGAAATCTGTATTTCTAAATGATTGTTATCATAGTAATGCAATTGAGAGTACGTAGAACAGTTAACAGAGGGGTCTAATTGCCTTCTTAAACTAATTTGCAAGCTATACTATTTTACGAACTACATGGATTACAAGAGCACAAATGTAGAAACTGCACTACAACAAAAACTGCACTATTACCCTCATATTTCTGTCAGAGTCATCAACTTGAAGGAGTAGATTCCAATACATTTCTTAGCATTGTCAATCCTCTTCCCCAAGTCTGTAGCTTGAGATGTATGGTAGAAATTGAGTAACACAATTAAGTCCTTTGTCCGTTTGCTGATGGACAACAGGTTACTGTTGAGTTTAGGAGCATTTTTATATTCATAATACAAGGGCGTGTTGGCCTTTCTATATATGTTTGACTATGGAGTCTCCTTTTTTAATTTGTGAAGATATTGGACAGTTTTGTTTACAGGTTGATCCTACTAGGCTTACTGTTTCTTTTATTTAGTTTCTCATGTATTTAGGATCTCAAATCTTTTTCTCTTATTGTCACATCTCCTATTTTTCTCTATTGAAATTCTCTTGTATGTGTATGGGCGTGTATCAAAAGGAGCCCATAATTCCTGTTGTATTCAATTTAAAAATTGAAAATTCCTACTATCAGATATTCTGTTTAGACCAGGACAATTAATAAGATTAATTCCAATTGGTATGATGAAGATTCATAGACTTGACACAGCTATTTCTACCACGCATGTAATAGAACTAGACCAGAACTGAAGTAAAAGGATGAAATCTTTATTGATTGAACTCCCGATGAATCAGTATTAAGGTGATATCGAACGGGTTACACTTGGGTGACATTGGTGACTTTGTCTCTATCTCTCTCCTAACCAATCATTCTCTCAGAAAAAATAATTTATTTTAATCATTCATCTATCATTCTCTCACATCAAAATACACTAAATACAAACTTAGAACAGAGATAGAAACAACTTAGAACACAAAATACAAACTCTCTTACACTAGGTAGTTGAGAGACCTACTCCTAAACAATCAGAACTTCCCAATCTCCCTCCAAAGTTCACTATAACCACTTCTAGCTCTACAGTAATTAACTAATCATTTGCTGATGGTATGTATTGTTTCTGTTAGTAACATACTACGGTACTACTTCTCTAAACTAACTTTTGATCTATCTAACTTAGGCTCTTCTTATCGGAGGTATGCAAGCAATATCTCCCCCTCGCCCCTTACTAAAGTTTCACCTTGATGGAATTTAGGAAAAAGTGTATAAGAGTGTCATTGAATAATATGGGTAAGAAATTTTGGGGCACTCCTTTGTTCTTTCTACCCATTATTGAAAATGTGTTGTTTCATAAGCTTCAGCTTTCTTTGATTGATATTGTGATTTTTTATGGTCAATTTGAAATTGCAGGGATTATATTTATTCCTTGAGCACAAATATGTCTGCCTTTTCAGCTGCTTTGGATATAACAGCTGGAGGATTCATTGTTTTGTCGTTTTTGGATGAGGTGTATATGATCTATAAGGTGATATTTTTTTTCTCTCCCTTGATAAGTCAAATGGTTTTATTTTTTGTTGCCCCCTTGTTATGTCAAGTTATATTTATTGTTTTATCTAGTAATGTTAACTTAACATTCAGTTTTTTCTTAGCAGCCACTCTAACGGACTTGGCTGGTAGGAAGTTTTTAAGACCACCTTAGGAATCTGCCTTGGGCTTCTATATGTGAACTGTAGTTCAGTTTTACAAAGATACAGTTTCTCAATTTTTTTTATCATACTCTCTGTGTCTCCCATTCCTGTCTGCCTCCATTTTCTGCTGGTTTCTGTAGAAAGTTTTTTTTTTATACCCCACACCTGATGAAACAAGAAGACCAATTGTTTTCTCATGGTTGCAATTGACACTCTCCTCGACCGTGCTTGCAAGAATGATTGGATCCACATTTATCAGGGATCTACGGGCAAAGATTCGTAATTACTTCATGTTCAGGCAAAAGCTAAGGCTCAGGCCTCCGCGGCTTCACTTGTAACTTTGCAGCACGATTATAGGAACCTGATCTGTTACCGTGTATCTTTTAGACATGACTGATTGACTCACTTTTCAGTATAGGAGATCCCATTGTGCCTCACAAACACCATGATGTTGTTTTAGCTGGTCTAGCTCATTAGTTTCAATTTTATTACTACTTTAGTCAGTACTAAAGGCCACCTTTTACAAATCTAAGAAAGTTGAAACACAACTTGAGAGGTATAAAGATGATTTTTTGCAACAATATGCTGCAGAAAACTTGGGCCTTCATTCTTTTGCAAATAACTGCACAATCTGCACCACATCCACAATTTCATCAGAATCGGTTTCAGAAAAATAGTGGCGTGTATTTTAATGGTAATCTTTCTAGTCGATTTCGCGAAAGTGTTGGCAGAAAAGGAGGCAGAGACAGTGTCCAATGCCAAGTTTTTTACAGGATTATTTTTTTAACAAAGTTTGTTACAAGCTTGACATGATTTTTCTACATGTTAATTTTATTTTCAGCCTGTGTGTGCAAGAGGTTGTTTCATAAATGCAATTCTGCTCTAGTTTATGTGTGTTTGTTACCAGGTCATGACTAAACAAACTCTTTCCTTGATTACAGGCAATTGCAAATTTTTCTTCTGTGGTTTCTTATCTGTTTAGCAGCTTTGAGGATGTTGATTGCACGCATCCTGAAGTTATGAAATGGGAGGCATTTTTTGCAGTACCTGACAGCAATGGAACAATTATACCGGGGAGTTCACAGACAAATGACATATTCCCGTTTTTTATTGATGGGACCTGCAGAATCAATTCAGTGGATGTCATTCTACATAGTTCTAGGACAAGTGGTAATCCGGAGTGTAATACCAGAAAGTTTGACATTTTAACTGGTAACAGTAAAGCTATGAAAACATTACCTGACAATGGAATTTGGATTTCTATTCAGCAGGCAATTACGGTAATATCTTGTAAAGAAGTGAAAATGGATCTCTGCACCGATTTATCTGGAATCATGTCTTCTGTTTTTGAATACCAGAACTCAATTGGAAACAACCATGAAAATATTGTACTTCAAAATTTGTTATTGCGATCTGTTCATTGTTTACATGAAATATCTCTTTCTGGTTGCACATTTAGTTTATGCTTGGGCCTTGTTCAAAATGCCTCATCTTCAGGGAATGGGATCAAAACATTTGGTAGTTCTACTTCTAGTTCTGAAGGTAGTACATCTCACCTGGTAAAGGAAACCAATTTGTCTGTCTTTGAAAGGTCTAATAACCAATCTTCCCTCACTGTTAAAAAAATGGCGCCTCCTACAAATATCAGCATGCAAGTTTCAGCAAATCACTGGTTAGTAATGAATGTTGCAGTATATAATATTTTCATCGGAAGCTGCTCAATGAAAAGCGATCTACTTCGAACACATAAAGTGAATAAGCTTCTGTTTTTGGTTTCTGTTGGTGGAGAGTTTAATCTGATATTCTGGGAGATCCAGGTAATAAGTTGAGAAGCTAGGGAGGGCATAATAATCTCCGGCATATTCCTGCATCTTTGTTTTGAGCCTTTTGTCAATAATTGAATCTCAAGGGTTTTATCTGTTAATGATAGCATCTGAAGTTTAAAAATTTATCTTATTCTAATGAATTATTAATTTTGCTGGGCAGGGTGGACTCATTGTTTTTGAAACATCATCTTTGCCAATGGCCATTGATAACTATTCTTTATATCTTCATTATATTGGCAATCTCACTTCTGTTGCACAACAACATGATAAAGGCATCAATTTGGCAGAAGATGGCAGGGAGAGTGATAATCTTGATATGGAGATTGATCAAGGGACTGTTGGCACATCTCGACGAGCTGAAAGTGGATTGCCAGATGCATTTGACTTGTCTTTGTCTCACCTTGCTCTCGTTTTAGCCCTTGAAAATGAATCTGGTGATTAACATTTTTTTTTTTTTTTTAAGGATCTGGTGATTAACTTATTTGCTAGTTTTGAAGTATTACTTGGAACTTTTTTTTGTTAAACATGTAATTCAATACTGCAGGTGGTATCCAAGAAATTGTATTGGAGGTTAACATCTGTCTGAAATTTGAATCTGGAACTACTGGGATGAAATTCACAGCTGAGCTTTCTCGTTTATTAATCCTCTCACAAGTTATTCATGAGAGAGTGGAAGAAGAAACGATAATTCCTCATTTTTCTTCTGTGACATCAAAAGATTTGTCATCTCACCTTGCATCAGCAGATCCTTTTTCAGGATTTCAGAACTTCAGTGAATTGAACTCAGACAGTGATGCAAGTTGTTCAAAAGAACCAATTCCTGTTCAACTAAGTCGTCAGAACCAAATTTTAAAAAATTTAAGAGCTTCCATGTCAATAGAGAGGCCGGATAATGTCGGGTATTGGTTTGGTATTGGTTCCCTTTCAGGCTTCGATATGACACTTTCTGTATATGAAATCCAGGTGAACTTTCTTACTATATTTAATTTCTTGTAATGCTTAGTTATTAGCTCTCCCTGCTGCTGCTGCTGCTGCTCTCTCTCTAATAATTTTGAATCAAATTTGGCAGTCTTGTGTTATTAATTTTTCTTTCGTTGTTATTACTGCTACTAAAACTGTTACATTTTGTTGAAGTTATAGATTTTAGATGAATTAAGAAGAAATAAGATTATGGTGTGATATGGTATAATAAACTTGATAGTAACTTGAAACAGAAGACTAAATAAACAGAGAATTTAGGAAACAAAACATAATAATAACTAAGTAATATGTAAACTAATACTAGGAGATAATCTAAGATACTCAAACATTAGAAACTGATCCTAGGAGATATAAACTAAGATAGTCTAATGTAATATCAAAATATTTTAAAAAACATTCTCATATTTTAACACATTTGTTCCAACTTTTTATTTCATTTTGTTGATATGCTAGATGATTTTGTTAATGGCCTCCTCATTTTCTGGGGTATCCAGCCACAATACAACAGAGGTATCAGAGAGAAATCATCGGTCTAGTAGCCAAGTTGACAATAGTTTGGAAGCAATCATTCCTGATGGTACTCGGACTCAATCTCAATTACATTTGTTTATAACCTTTTGGGAAATTACTGCTGTACTTAGCAATGATCTTGTGTAGGGGCAATTGTTGCTATTCAGGATGTAAACCAACATATGTATTTTACAGTTGACGGTGAAGAGAATTCCTTCAGTATAGGTGGTGCCATTCATTACTCTCTTGCAGGAGAAAAGGCTCTTTTCAGGGTAAGAAAGTCGTGTAGCATATCCTGCATTATATTATTATTATTTATTTTTTATCTTAATCTGTGTCCAATAATTGGCTCTTCCTGTTAATTGCTGCAAATTATGCAGATCTCTCTCCTTTTAGTAATCAATACTTGATGTTCTCATCAAACTCTTGATTATCTGTTTTTATAAATACAATGTAGTAATTATTTTAGGGCCTTAGCAGTGTACTGGGGTTTATAACTCTACATTACTGTTATATTTCATTTGTCAAATATCAAATCGATAGTGCTGCTTGTGTATTCGGCATGACTTAATGTACAAGATGTGGATATGGTGTGAAACTTGTGTTCTAAGAATTCATCTAGTTTGATTAAGTAAATGCTGTGCCAAAACTTCAGTGGTTGATTCTTTCCCTGCTTTGTTCTTGAGATAAGATTTCCATCATCTTAATTCTATCTGATGGAAATACTGGTTTTTTTTAGTTTTTATGATGTGTATGTAGCAATTCATGAACAAAGGCATTTCTTCAGGTCAAACACTGCCCCCAAAAAGGATGGAAGTCTACAGTTTTATGGTTTTCCTTGATATCATTGTTTGCTAAGAATGATATGGGTGTACCATTGAGATTGAATTATCGACCAGGATCATGTTTTGTTGACATCTCATGTAGTAATGATGGAGGATGTGCACTTTGGAGAGTTTTTCCATCTGAGGCTGAAAGTTATGAAGGAGTATCTGACTCGGAGGCTTTCAATCTATCGAGGAAGAGAACTTTCTACCTTGAGAACAAAATGAATAACTCCGCTATTGCTTTTGTTGATGGTGCTCTGGAGTTTGTCAAGAAGCCTGGGAGTCCAATCAAGTTCAAAGTTTTCAATGATCTTTCTGTTACTTCTGATGTTTCCGAGACTGCTAGCTACCCTAGAATGGCTCTGCAAACACCTTTGCCCACTGATGCAGAAAATACATCTTCGCTTGGTGGAAAACTTCCTTGTATTGATATTAAAATTGAGAAAATTTCCTTGAATATTGTTCACGAGCTTTCTGATACCGAAGATCTCTTCCCTCTCATTAGCTTATTCCTCAACGATACACAACTTACTGTACAGAGATTGGCAACAAAATCTAGGGTCATAAGCACTTCAAGTGCATCAATAAATTATTTTGATGCTCAAAGAAACTTATGGTTATTCTACACTCCCATTTAGATTTTACACTTTCTTTTAACCATTCACATTTTCATTTGAACTACATCCATAATATTTAATTTTTTTGAATTTCAGGGAAGAACTTCTCCATCCCGTTGAAATTAGCATTTTTTATCGATCTAATGTTCAGGCCCAGATTTCAGAATATGCATCTCATGCAGTGCCTGTTAATTTCTTCTGCAGAATAACAGAGGTTTTTAGAGTTACATCTGATTTTGTGCTTCTTTTCTTTATTTAAACATTATATTGCTATTTTCTGAAATTTCTGGATCATCTGGGCAGTTGGACATATCACTAAATGAAAATTCGTTGGATGTGCTTCTCTTCATGATTGGGGAATTGAGATTATCCGGTCCTTATTCACTACAAAGCTCTGTGATACTGGCTAATTTCTGCAAGGTTGTTGATCTTGTGCATCTATATTATTCTTACCATTAGAAAAAGACAAGACTTAACTGATGTTCCTTAATTTCTATTTTTGTTAAATTAAACCACATTTTTTGTTTGAGCTTCTCTTTGGTCTATAGTTTCTCTGCTTTATGCCTAGAATGCTATATATTTAAACACCACTAAATTAATGGTATAATTGACGTCAATTGGATCAATTAATTATAATTGCTAGCTGGCAGGTGGAGAATCAGTCAGGGTTGAATCTTCTTTTTCACTTTGATCAGCAACGAGTAACAATTCCCCGAAAGCAGTCTGCCTCCATTTTATTAAGGTTTGCAGTTGTTATTCATACCCATGTATATGATACATAATTGAATATCGAACAAATTTATTTTTGGTCCTTATTATTTTTTAGAATTCAGCCATTGTTGAACAATGGAGAAACCTTGAAAATGGAGATAGAATAGAAAGAGAGAAAACTGTAACAGAATTTGTATATCAGATTATGATTCAATACAACGGGATACAAGTATTTATAGTTTTTATACTTAGAGGGACAGCTGGCACAGATACAGTTAAACTGCCAGCTGTACTTAGTTAGAAATAACTTGCTAAGCAAGTTTAGAATACAGGAATTTCATGCAAAGATAAGAACGATTATTGACACAGTAGTTTAATGTCAATTTTCATGCATCACACACGCGTGTTCTGGAATCCTGATTTTTTTTTTTAGTGAATAATATTTCACAATCATTTGGTTCTAAACTTGAGTGTTTGATCGAAGATCTTGATTTTTGCTTCATCTAGGTTGATATTTTATTTTATAGTAGGTCTTGATAAACTTGTGTCTTATTTGTGTTTGACGATGTCATGAGAACTGAGGTGGTTTTCGAAGGATCCATATTCCCTTTATCTTTTGTTGTCCCTCTTCTATTTTGAGCATATAACTCCAGCCCTCTAATTGAGTTATTGCTCATTCATGCTGTTATCCGAGATCAAAATTTTAATGGCTAATGTTGAGTACCTTTTCTTTTCCTTCTATAACTTTTTATTTGTGACTGTTATGCGACAGGAGGCTCTGTGATTTCAAAATTCAAGATTCAGATGCTGCAATATCTGTTTCTATCCAACTTGCTGATGGTGGTTCCTTTGCAACTTCTCCTATTTGTCTCTTACTTCCACGAACACAGACTCTTGCTTGGAGAACCCAAATTATGCCAAAAGAAGGTCTTAACTACTATCTTTCCATGCATTATTGTTTTTTTTGTCCATTGGTCTTTGCAACCTGAAATTCCACTAATGCTCTACATTTTATTTTTATGTAATTAAAGATAGTTTTGTTAATATGGCTCCTTGTCAAAGTTAATATTTTTGTTCTCTTTTCCTCCGTTCTAATGTTGTTTCTAGCCTCTAAGGTATATGAATGAATTGCATTTCTCAAGTAGTAAAATACCCTGAAGGAAATCTTAGTATTGATACCGTATCTTCTTGAACCATGTATGTGAATGTGACATTCAATAGAAGTATGATTATCTGATCTTGAACAAGAGTGATTGGTAAAAAAGATATTTCATATTCATATATTACCATGCAGTTTCTTAACCATGGCATGAGAAACTGAGTGGTTAAAGATGTTGGATGCTCTTTATATTTGTGGTTTATTTTTGGTCTGCATCTTGAGATTATACAATTGTGAAGGCCGTTCTTATCATATTCATTATTCATTTAACAGGTTCGAGAACTTTCCCTGGGCCAATACTTGTGGTTAACATTTCTAGGAATTCAGAGGTATCTGCAAATGTCATTGTTCTGCACAAATAATTCCTTTCCGTTTATAGCATATTTTTTTGCAAATTTTTTGATTATATCTTTTTTGTGAATTTGATATTGGGTTGATAAAGGATTATATACAATTAAAGAGTTAAATACTGTAAGAAATAAATTATTATGGTATGCAATTATATATAATGTTATAAATCAAAGTAAAAATAATTATACATGCCTCTGTGTGAGTGTTAGTACAATTTAAGTCAGATAGATTGATTGCCTCATCTCCATGTATAAGCCATGTTTTTTTCTTTTTGTTTAAATCAGGCTGGTTTGTCATTTGTGGTTTCTCCATTGATTAAAATACACAATGAAACTAGATTTTCAATGGAACTTCAATTCCAGCGACCTGCTCCAATGGAAGATGAGTTTGCATCTGTGTTGTTAAAACCAGGAGATTCTATAGATGATTCTATGGCTACATTTGATGCATTAAACTTCTCTGGGGGCGTAAAGAGGGCTTTAATGTCTTTAAGTGTTGGTAAACATTTTCATCTGGTTTTCCTTTAATTGACTGCTATTCCTTTTCATTTCACACTGATTTTCTTTATTCTCTACTATTCATGTGCACCCTTGTCAGATTTAGAAGTTATACTGTTTCATTTCATTGTCGTTTACTTTGTGAAAGATGAATGATTTTTGTCCTTATTAATAAAACTGCAGATTTTCATCTTTGACATTCAAATGAACTTTATACTCTTTAATGTTATTCCTGGTTTCTATACATGTAGTTTTACTATAATTCATGATTATGTCAAAGATTAAGTTCCTTTCTAACTATCCAGATATTACAGAAATGATGCAAGGGACATTGTTAGGAACCAGAGAATTGAAATGAAAAAGAGAAAAATAATCAAAAGATTAGGAAGTCTAATGGAAAGCTGAAATGAAAGTGGGGTTTAGAATTCTCCCCAGGGGTTCCTCCTGCATAGGATTTCTCCTTTCACAACACTATGGCAATGTACAGAATGACCCTCTACATCCTTCTGTCCCCTATTTTAGGGATGACAATGGGTAAACTCTGGGTAGGATAGCATCTGTCTCCCCATACCCGTAGTTGAGAAATATATCAGTACTCAGATTTGTATCCGCGTCGGTAACAACTTCAATACCCGTACCAACTTAGGTACCCATGCCCGTACATCTTACCACACTTTTTGTATAATAAATCAGTAATTAACAAAATATTGATCATTAATACTATGCCTAGAAGAAACGTAAGCTGTTGCTACCAATCCACTATCTAGCATCTCCTTGATGAAATGGTGGTCTATCCCAACGTGTTTTGTCCCGTCACGTTGAACCGAATCATGAGCAATACTGGTAGTCGGTTTGTTGTCACAACAATTAAAGAACTTCATAGGCCCTTCATACTTTATCTTCAAGTCATTTAGCACAATATCCACAATAACTCATATTTGATCAAGCTACCACACTTTGCCTCTTACATCTCCAAACAACAATGTTTTCACAGAAGAATGTGCAATAGCCGGAGGTGGATCTTTTGCCACTCGCTGAACCCACATATTCTGCATCAGTATAAGCCTCCATATTCAGACTTCCACCTCTCTTGAACAAGAGCCCTCTCTCCGGAGTGATTTTGAGATATTCCTGCACAGGATCTACAATCCACAAGTGTCTGGCTTTTGGGTCATGTATGGACTGACTCACACTTTAACAACATATGCCTAGTCCGGTCTTGTGTGGGCTAAGTAGATCAACTTACCCACTAGTCTCTGATATTGAACTGTGTCAACCTTCACACTTTTGTCTTCGGTGCTCGTTATGATTTTGGTCAATAGGGACACTTGGAGGTTTGCATCCAAGTTCGTCTGTTCCTTGCAAATGATCAAGCAGATATTTCCTCTGAGAGATAAACATGTCTTGTTTTGAGTATCGTCGTCTTTGGTACACCAATGTTGGCTCACTAGCCTTTGTCCTCACTACTTCTGATACAGGTGCTGAAAGTACTGAATTCTGCAAAATAGAGGCCAAAGGAGGAACATGAACAGTCATAGGAGACTTAGAGGGTAAAGGGGGAACATGAGCTGGAACAAGTGACTCGGACCTAGAAACAACAGATAACTCTGGAGTCTGGAACAGGAGGAACGAGAGCAACAGCAAATGACTCTGGAAGACAAGGACCAAGCTGGAGAAACCAACCTCAATCTTCATCTTCAAACTAAAATCCATCTGAACCCCAGAAACCAAAACTCAATTAATCTCAATTTTAAATAATAAACCAAATCACAACCCCAATTTTAAACAAATCCGCCGCCTATTTTTTTTTTCTTTTCTGTATCAATGTATTTCATTCTGTTTTGTTTTTCAGAGACTTTGTTGAATCAATTGACCTTTATCCCGAGTTGATTTGTTTAATGGTTAATTTTCAGGTAACTTCTTATTTGCACTTAGACCTAAAATGACTGAGGAATTTAGTAACTCCGAGACTTCTCTTTCACTGGAATGGTCGGATTATATTAAAGGCGGTAAAGCTGTCCGCCTGTCTGGAATATTTGACAAATTGAACTACAAAGTTCGCAAGGCATTATTTGTAAAATCAGTTAAATGTTCCTTTAGCACAGTACACTGCAAGCTCATGTCTGAGGGTTTATGTGTTGCCGGTATGCATTTTCTCATTCAGACAATCGCTAAAGATGTCCCTGTTGCACAACCTGAAAAGTCTGCTGCTGTGTTAAAAAATGGGAGTTCAAAAGTTTCATTGCTAGAGCAGAAAGAAATATATCTTCTTCCTACCGTACGGATGACAAACTTATTACATTCTGAGATAGACGTCCTTTTAAGTGAAACAGGTAAAGAAATGCATGTTTTTGGCGAACATATTTATTCTTACACTACATTAACTTTTACTTTTGATTTCGGTTAAGATCAGCTGAATCTGGTTGGATATGAGAAAATTGGGAAGCAGGCAACAATATCATGTGGTTCAACAGCTGATTTTTATGCCAATCCAGCGGTTATATACTTCACTGTTACTTTAACTTCTTCTAATTCAAGTTCCAAGCCAGTAAATAGTAGGGATTGCGTGAAAAAGTTACTGAAGCAGAACACTGAAGTCCGACATCTTGATATAAATTTGGACTTTGATGGAGGAAAATTTTCTGCAACCTTGAGATTGTACCGGGGAAACAGGGGCATGCTGGAGGTTATTATTTCCGCCTTTGTTTTGACTGAGTAGAGCTGACATCTAGTTGTGAAGTTCTATATCATGCTTTTGTTTAGTTACTCTAATATCATGTGAATCTGTGGAACTGCTTGCAGGTTGTTGTTTTTACATCCTATTCCGTGAAGAATGAGACAGACCTTCCGGTTTATGTTCTTGCAACTAAAAGATGGCCTCTATCCAGGTGATTCCTACATTTCTAGTCATTTAGTGGGCACATTAATGTTGTTTTTGCCCATTTTTGACATTGGTTACCTCTCCATATGCAGGATTGAATTAGAAAATTTAAAGTCGAACATTCCTTCAGAGCTAGGATTATGTTTGCTTCCAAAGTCAACCAGATCATGGTTCTTGAAGTAAGATTAGTTATTGTGAATAACTTATTTGTTTAATGTGTCAAATTTGTGGTTTCTTGTAATGCTACCTAAATTTACTTTAGTCATCATGTTATGCATTATTCTACAGTTTTGTATCTTCTTCCATGTTTCCAGATCTGAAAGAGTGCAACTGAGATTACTGGAGGACCATACATCTGAGGCACCTGTAGACTTGGGTTCATTATCAGGCCTTATAGAAATAAGCTTTAAAAAAGAAGAAGGATCTGGGATTAAATCTGTAACAAAGCTTGGAGTGTCTATTGGTCCTTCTTTAGGAGAGATTGTTGTGCCATCACAGATGGTGACTTTGGTTCCACGATATGTTATTTGTAATAAATCAGAACAAAGTATTACTGTTCGCCAATACTATTTTCAGGTATGCATTAAGTACATAATAGTTTAAGAGAGCGTGTGTGTATTTTTTTTATTTTTTTTGTTATCATGTACTTAATTTAGCTGTCTGTGAAGGATGAGGTGGAAGGTGTTATCTCCATTAACAGCAAACAGAGAATGTCACTACCGCTGAAGGAAGGACTTACCAAGAAAAGAGAGTTCAGTGTATTTGAGCGGTTAATCAGAAAACACAGAATTGACAGTGACAATTCGTTGTTATATGTTCAGATTCAAACAAATGAGCCTGGATTGGGATGGTCTGGGCCAGTGTGTCTAGCTTCACTAGGACATTTTTTCCTGAAATTCAGAAAAGAAGGTACAACGTCAGACAGCAAAATGACACAATTTGCAGCTGTTCATGTGGCAGAAGAAGGTTCTACTCTTGTTTTGAGTTTCTACAAGCCACCAAATATAAGTCTGCCTTATCGAATTCAAAATTGTTTGCACAGCTTATCAATAACTTACTACCAAAAGGTATACAGCAATTCTTTGTTTTGGATTTTTATTCAGTCGTTTTATTTTTCTTCCCTGCCCCTCACATCATTTGTGAAATTTCCAGGGTTCATTAGAACCGGAGGTTCTTGGACCTGCAGGAAGCGCTGATTATGTCTGGGATGATTTAACTCTTCCTCATAGACTGGTTGTCCGCATCAATGGTGCGCAT
>Ga0099826_10000233_pt1 | contig 24331 bp, 15 predicted proteins | sample Mtrugardesep15_FD_76830 | JGI IMG/M metagenome (GOLD analysis project Ga0099826, IMG submission 76830) | Root nodule microbial communities of legume samples collected from California, USA - M. trunc garden sep15 | ecosystem: Host-associated > Plants > Roots > Nodule | place: USA: California... | reverse complement strand
CTTTTTAGTCACAGCTGCCAATGAAACCAGTTTAGAGGAGTTTTTTTTGGTGTGTTGATTTGGACAAACAAAATTTTATGCAATATTAAACTAAAATTTGGATTACACCTCCCCCATTAAAAAACGCTACTTTCAAAGTAAAAAGACTTTCTAATCACAGCCAATTATTTTTAAAAATATTAAAACACGCCCACTGAGATTCCCATTCATTATGATTTTTTATTTCTTTTTATGATTATGATTGTTGTTTGTTTTCTTAGTGAACAACGGCATTACAACACCGAAACCAGTTCCACCTGGAATCCGAGTTAACTTCGTAGAGACCAAAATGAAAATGGGGTAAAAGTACAAGGATTAATCAGACATAACCAACCAACAAAGCAATAACCAGAACTATTTCATGGCCTTGCCATCCAGCAAAAGCAATCAACAGACAAAAGTAAATATCAGAATTAAAATTCTCATTTTTACATGAATGGAGCCGTCCTTGGTGTTTAGCTTAGAACACCAATTTAAAAACTACTTTGTAATGAATGACTTCAGAGATTACAATGCCAATAGAAAACCAGATGATACTGTCTGTCAAATCAAATTTACTCGCCGACGTCAATGAAGGGTAATCCCCTAGCCACCCAAAAAAATTAAGGAAAAAAAAAAAGATCAATACCAATTCCAACTTTCTGACTATTGGCAAGTCAGAACAAGAGAACCGAACTAAAAAGTAGGCAGGAAAGAATGTACATGACGTCCTAGGTCAAAAGTTTCTCAAGACTCTATTTACATAAAACACTGTCATGCTAAAACTTACCAGCCTCCATGTCTTGAGAAGTAGTCATTATCTAGTGATATTGCAAGAGCTACAGCAACTGCTCTCTCGGCAAGTGTCAGTGGGCGTCTGACTTCAAGGTCTTCAATCTGCAGAAAGAACAACCTATCAATTAGTTACCAAGATAGGGAGAGCTTTTCTCTTCTTCAAAAAGATAGGGGATTCTGACCGCATTAGCAAGGCCAATCTTGGAGCTGGGATCGGAATTTCCAAATCGAATCACATACTGACCAGCATCAGTTAGAATCTGCACATTTCATGAAAATCATGCATATCATTACTCAAGCTAGAACTTCAATGCACAAGATAAAAAGTCTGAATAAATGAACATGAAATCCTTCTACTCAGCTCAGTAAAATGACTCAGCAACAACGGTTAGACAAGCAGTACAGCAATAGGATATGAGACATAGAGTTAAAGGTGTAGTACTAAAGAAATAAGAAACAAGAGACAAGAATATCTGGTACACAGCCAATAGAGGGGGCTATCTTTGCTTTATAGCCAGGGAATACGGCAGGAGAACTTGTTTAAGAACAAATCCAAACTAACCCTTTAAAGTTTTGAAATTCCCTTTATATGGGGTAAATCATGCGTCAAAACAAATCCTAAACCCTGGATGCTGTACCCGATCAAGGTAGTTTAAGGTTGTACTTGGATTAGAGTTTGTGAAATTGTTTTTTTTAGCAAAGTAAAATTGATTTTGAATGATTATAATTTTGCAAAATTGATTTTAGTCAAAAGTGTGTTTGAATATATTGATTTATGTTTGAAAAGTGTTCTAAAATTCTGAATATTGTTCGGACAGTATTGATAAAAATCACTTAAAGATATACAAATATTCATAGGTGTTCAAGTATAGTTGAAGTCGTAATGTAATCATAAATTATGCAAATGTTTTTGCCGAAGTATGTCATAAGGGATTTATCTTCACTGCAAAAAGTGACATTCTGTAGCTTGTTTTTGAGTAACAAAACATGGTTTAACCTTTTTCAAAAAACAAAACATGATTTTAATGCAAAATATTTTTTGTACAAACTTGCCGAACATACACAACTCTAATCCATATTTACATTTTCAAACGTTATACCAGATTCTACCATCACTCATCCAAATATGCTACAAGGCATCAGTTTGAATGAGACGAACTGTACAGACATAACAAAATTAAACAAGGTTGCTGCAATACCTTAGACTGTGGCATGGATGCCCACCCTCTCTCTTTTTACCCCCCATATCATAAGAGCAATGGTACAGACTTATCTAAAACAATGTAACCGAACCTTTGAATCCTAATGCTATTGATTAGATCAATCCCCCATAAGACATCTAGGTATAAAATTCTCTAATCCTCACACTATTAATAACCAGTTAATTTGATAGAATTACCGAATTTGGATTAATTTTGGAGAGCAAAACAATGGAAATCCCGATAATGCAATTACAAATTTTGAAAAGGAATTTTTATTTTGTATGTTTAGAAAAAAATTACAATAACAAAAGAGAATAACAGTAATGAACAACTAGCAAGTATGTTGAAGAAAGAGAATAATAGCAAAAGTTCTTTATATATAAATAGAAAAGTGAATGCAAAAATTCAACCTCAAAGCCAAAACCCCTCCAATCACGATCTATTTGAGCAAGCACCTCACCATCAGCATCTTTCAAGGTGAATGTCCAATTCCACAAGCCAGGATTCTCAACCACCGCAAATTGCTGATTCCTGCAAATCTTATTCTATGAGATTCGCATTTCATGCAAGAGACAAACTTATTTAAGTTTTTCAGTAAAAGTAATCCAAATAAAATAAGTAAGGAGCACGCAAAAACATCAGCTCAAGAAAAAAATTATCGCGACATGATAAGAGTTTTAATGTGGCAAAGATAGTACACTGAAATTTTCATATAATATATTGGCTTTTGAACACATTAAAATTTTCCAAATAAAATATTCAGGTCTAAGAGATAAAAAAAAAAAGGGCAACAAAGCAAGTTACAATATGTGCAATTAATGGCTTCGAATATGTTATTTGTCTCTAATATATTCATTTTTTCGTTTCAATCTCTAGGTTTATTTTTTTCTGGTTTTGAAATGGCTCTTGTAGTTATTTTGATTCATTTTAGCCCTTAATGTTTTGTTTCAGTTCATATAATATACTTTCGTTTTTGTTTTGGTCTATTAAGTATGTATTTTTTATATTTGAGCCTTTTTTCATGCAGACACAAATTGAACACGGTCATAAACCAAATACTATGGAGCTAAAACAGAAACAAAAATATATTATAAGGGGCTAAAACAAAGGAAGAACTGAAATAAAACAAAAAATATTCATACTACTGGGACCAATTCGAAACATAATTAGGGACCAAGTCTAAAGCACATGAAAGAGAGTATATTACATGCACTAGAAAAGTAGAAACATATTATATCCATAATTAATTAAAATAGCTGCAACTCAAAACATATTATCTTGATATTACCCGAGGTACAAATCATAGATTCTTCTCCAGAGATGCCACCGCCTGTGAACTACTCCAATTTCCTAAAGAGAGGGTTTGACATAATTAAAAGCCAAATTGCTCATAAACAACCTAATGATGCAACAACAATGCAGTGTACAATATTTTATAAAAATGGCATACCTTACCATCAATTTCCGCATAAATTGAGCTTGTTATCCACCAAAAGGGTCTACGAACCTAACAACAGAAAAGAATATTCTTAACTCAACCTAAAGACAGTTGCTCTACTTATGACACTACTGCAAATCCTGATGATAGCCACGTATTAAAACAGCAGTGCAAAGAATATATTTTTCTCACCCTGAAGAGCTCATTCCCCATAGCATCAGTTATGTGTGCAACAAAAGGCCTCCTTAGACGAAGCAACTGCAGCAAGAAAGGAAAAAATGGAATGAAATAAAAGGAAAAGGATCAAATCAAGATTTGCAAACCAAGATATACAGCATAAGTCATGAAACCATTGCTGAATTCACCACTGAATTACATACATCGGGCCTTGGCCATTGCACAAGGTGCACAAATCTGAATTGCTACTATCCAACTTGTAGATATTTTTCCCTCTTTGTACCGACTAGTTAATATCCTGTGCAAGATTCCGCGGGTGCAGGGAAAAAATGGCAGAAAATAACTGTACAATTTTTCCACGTGTCACCTTTTTTTCTTATAATAGATGGAAGAGGGCTAACTAATAGACGCCAAGTAGATTACACCCACCTAAAAAGTTAGCAAATAAGATGACCAATTAAAAACCTAGAAAAGACAAAAATCCAATCTATTTAGTTCTAAGAGGTGGTTCTAGTCATTTGTGTTGAAGTTTAGAGTGGGTCTCAGTAACTGTGTGTTGGAAAGAGATTTTTTACTTTGGGATATTATAATGCACGAAAATTAAACCCACCTCCCCTTAAGTCTATTCAAATGTCACTCACACCCCCTTTAGTTTTGCAAAAACATTTGCCTCCCCTTATTTTAACACCATGAAACTCTGGCTAGAGAAAGAAATAAAAAAAAAAGCTCTAAAGTTATTGTTTTTCGCCTTCTCTATCTGTCCTCCAAAGAAACAGGGTGGATGGCCCCCAACTCATTTTTCCCAAACTGAGTTTGTGACAGAGTTTGTTACCAAACGTTGTTACTAAAGCAGTTGAGAGATAAATCTCTATACATCATTCTTGAAGCTCTGTTCAAATTCCATGGCTGATATGAAAGGAATTAAAAGGATTATCATGGGCCCCATATTAGAATTTCACCTCTCATGCGAAATGAGTTTCATGGCTGATGCAAAAGCCACAGAAGGTTCAAAACAATAAAGTTGATTTTGGAAAAATTAGGGAAATTAGATCTGCAAGGCGGCAAAAGAAAGGGCCTTGAGATGAAAGTATGAATGAAAGTGGGGAGTAGTCATGAGATGAAAGAGCATTAACGGAGCACAAACGGTGTTATGAGGAGAAAGGAGGTGTTTATCCTTTTCAGAAAAAAAAATTAAGGGAGGTTAGTGTTCTTTACATTAAAACTACAGGGGCTATTTGTGGTCTTATAGAAATCTAAGGGAGGCTAGTAGAATATGCCCTTTAATGTTCAATTCAAATAAGGTGTGTAATAAGGTGTGTCTATCGTCACATATAATCAATGGAAATTAATAACTTAGTACCGAATCACATCACTAGTGAAATCTAATTGGGGAGTGAAGTATTAAACATAAGATCTATACCGGAAGGTGATTAGCAAATGTCATTTAAGCTGATTCCTGATTCAATACTGTTTCCTACAATTGAGTGAATGCCCATTAGCTTGGGAAGTTTTGGGGACAAGTTTATCTATTGTCTTTTCTGAATCCTTATGACAGACTACTAATGAGGGCCCTGAGTATTGACTTTTGATCGATAAATGACCAAATGATTAGTTGCAAAAATATATATATATATCCCTGTCCTTGTTGTCTCTTTTCCCCTAGGAAAATGTTAAACTAGATGTGTCATCCTCTACTTTTAAAGTATTTGCTTCTCCTTAATTTCTTCTATGAAAAAGAACAGTCTACGTGTATGGAGTGATACAAAATGAATAATACAATGAAAATGTTTCTATCTATCAAATAGCAAGCATCTAAGTTTTTGTTGGATTGCAAAATGATGGTGAAATGGGCAATATTTATAATTTCTTTTCGTGACGATTGTAAATGAAACCGGTGGCAAAGCTAGCCATTGTTTTTACGAGGGGGCCAAATCTAAAAATATAATAAAATATAGTGTTGTCTTGACAACTTTTATCATTAACTAAGCTCGCTTTATAGTTGCTTAAGAGATCGTAAGTGTCAAAATGAGACGAAATCCATCTATCAAAAAAGTGGATATCTTTTGGATTCCTATTTCTAATAGTTTTTAACAAATAAACTCATTTGTGGTAGCTAAATATATATTATTGGGGTAGCAAATTACAAAATATACTAACTAATTCAAATAAATAAATATTTTGAGGTAGCCAACACATGAAGCTTTGCCTCCTCTGAATGAAACATTGTATAGAATAAGCAATCAAAAGTAGTGAAGATTGAATTATTGATTTGAATACCTGTCTGGTAATGAGGTTGCTCTGTTCACGAATTAAACCTACAGGCTGCATCATAACAAGGTCGACCATCATTATTATGAGCTATGCAAGGAAATTATAAGTAGATGGTATTACATAGTAGTAAACAGAAGATGAGGATTATCACTGACCGACTGTGGGTAGCATGCATCTACAATGCCATAACGATTTTCCTACAATACATTATACAACCAATCACAAAATTAGACATGAAATTATGAACAAAAGTCAAGAATAATAATCATGTTAGAAGATGCCGAGGCTATGTCCTGCAGCCTCAGCATACAGATTATCCATCATATGTAATGAGAACGAGATAAATGAACTAGACTTTCATATAAGTTGCTTATGTGACAAATATAACTAAAGGAACCAGCCATCAAAGAATAAAGAGGATCACCTGTTCAAATCCCAATACAAGATTTGCCCACTCGATATCTCTGGTAATTAGTAAGTTGGACCTGGCAAGTAGAGGTGCTACCTTGGCCTAACAAGATCAATAAGAGGAAAGCAGAACATCTCCATGTTAAATTTCAAACGAAGGATTTAGAATTAGGGTCTTCTTACTCGTGTTTTTTTTAATAAAGAGCCTTGGATACTCTTTCAAAGGAAAAAGAAAAACAATGTAAAAAGGTTATGTCTTTTCCTTAAGCTAGAAAATAGAGCTTCTGAAAAGCTTTTCTTTCCAAACTCTATCCAATCGCAGCCTCATTTCTAATCTACATTACTGGAGGCATCAAGTCAATCAATTTAGATAACCTTCTCAACAAGTGAAGATGGAAAATGAAATATTAGAATTCAGTTTCTACTTTCTACATCTCCATTTTTCAAAAACGCACTCGCTAACTTATCCATAAAACTCGTAAGCTTATATGGATTTTTCTCAAGTGAAGAATCATAAACTTAATTTAACCCAAAAACTCCCACAACCTAGAAGTTAATCCAATGATATAAAACAAGAAAAAACAAGAAAAAACAAATTACTGAAGACACAAATTTCACCTCTTCGGGAGATTCCGGCTTCGAAAATTCGGAAACAGATTGACTTATAGGAGGTTGTTTCAAAACCGGTTTAGGTTTACTGGTGACAGCAGCAGCATCAGCATGAACAGATGAAGCAGAAAACCATCTAGGATCAAGATCAAGACCTCGACGTTTGATCGATTTTCTAGCTCTAGGGTTTCGGATTTTACCATCGGAAACCCAGAGCTTGACGAAAAAGTCCCTGTTCAATTGATGATGCGCTTCGGTTGTGAAACGTTTGGTTTGAAGAGCGTTTGGGTGAGCATCGAGAAGGTTGTTGATGTTGGATTTGGATAGGAGGCGCCAACCATGCTTTAAGCGATTCATTGCATAGGAGAAAATGGAAATTGCAGCGTAGGTTGATGGATCAGTGAGAAGTATGAGAAGAACATGTGAAGTGAAGAAGTGAGAGTAACTTGTGAATGAGAATAATAGTTGGTTAGTCAAACAAATGAACAACAGTGTTATGAACACTTCACACTTTAAAAATGAGTTGCCCAATTCACCCATATAAATTTCGCCAAAAAATGATATTTTAAATCATTTTTTTTACTTTTTATTGTGTTTTTACAACTTGTCTTTCTCTTTTCCTTTATGTTGTTTTTTACCAATAAAAATTAAGAAATAAATTATCATAAAATATTTGTTCATGTATATTTTGAACATCCAATAGAAGCGATCTCATAATTTATTGAATAAAAAGAGGTTGTTCATTAACTTTAAGTTGTTTCTATCAAAATGCATCAGTCAAATAAGGTTGTTAATGATGTCGAAATTATTGGTAATGAAGCTCAAGAGGTTAATAAAGTTGTTAATGATGTTGAGGTTGTTGGTAATCTCAAGAAGTCAATGAGAATTGATGTTAAAGTTGTTGGTAGTGAAGCTTTGTTCATGAATGTAAATGAGGTTGTTAATGAAATTGAAGGTGTTAATATTGTTCCAACCGATGAGGTACAAGGATTTAACAACGGTGAAGATTATGAATATTTGTCTTCATATTTAAGTAGAGATGATGAGTCATTCCTAGATGTTGATATGTACGTTGAACCAAATAGAAAAAGTAACAAGACATCAACAGAAGGACAAGACACATGTATTAATGTTGAAAATGATGCTTCTATTTAAAGTGATTCCTATCATTCTCAGGAACTAATGAGTCATTTTCAGTATTGATGATGAATATGATGGAAATACGAGACAATTTTTTCCTCGTTTTAAATCAAATGCAAAGTTTGATAGTAATATAATTTGAAACTTTGGATATTTTTAAAGATGCAGCGAAGGATAACACCGTATACCATATGATATAAGGAAAGAGGATAAAAAATTTCAAACAAGGCAGTAATTTAGTTTACACTTGGATTTGAGGCCGGGGTAACGAATAGGTGAAGGAGGAGAAACTTGATAGAAGGTTCACAATGGAGTTCAAATTTGAGAATTCTTTGTAACTTGAAGATGGGCTTGAACTTGTGGTCATAGGGGATGGGAAAGGATTCAAACTTTGAGCTATTGTGAAGGTTGAAGAATTTCGCAAATGAGACGAACGAATGGGAAAGGAAGCTTTGTAATCGGAATCGTTAATATATATAGGATTGTCGAAAATAGTCGGATAGCCTAGGAGTAACAAATGAGTAGTCTTTTGGCTCCAGAAGAGACGTTTGGGAGGCAATGGTTGGAAAGTGGCGCTTTTCCATTTATGTGGGGTGGACTAATTCCAAGTTGGTGTTACATGGTTAGAAAGTGGTTCTTTTCCTACTCAAAGTATGGCAGCAAATATTGTTCTTATCCCAAAAAGGGCAAACTTAAATATATGTATGACCTTCACCTTATTTCTTTGTGCAACATCATTTACAAGATTATTTCAAAAGTACTCGTGAACTGCTTGAAACCCATGATGTCAAAGTGTATCTCTCATGAACAATATGATTTTTTTCGAGAATCGGTCCATTAGTGATAATGTAATGGTAGCAAGTGAGATATTCCACCATGTGAAATGCAAGACAAAAGGAAAAGTGAACGAGGTGGCTTTAAAGATAGATGTTAGTAAACCTTTTAACCGAGTTGATTGTAATTTCAAAAAAATATGATGATTAGTTTGAGCTTACATGGTAAATGGATGAATTAGATGGGTGTGTGCATGGAGAGTGTTCACTGTTAAGTGTTGTAAATCGTGTGAGTGTTAAACTCGTTGTTCTAAGGAGAGGTTTGAGACAAGATAACTCATTGTCACTTTACCTTTTTCATATCATGTGCATAAGGACTCTCAAGATTAATATATAAAAAATAAAAAAGAGATTCATGGTATCAAAGTGTGTCGAGGGGCTTCTATCGTCACACACCTTTTATTTGATGACGATTGTTTTTTGTTTTTATGGTTGGGAGGAGAAAGAGAGTTATTTTTGGTTAATTAAGGTATATAGTTTGGACGAGGATCAACAGTGGTCAAGAAATCAGCTGCACGGTCGGTTCGAACATATTATATGAGTACCTTTTTGCCACCTTCCACTCTCAAAGAGGAGATTCAACAGATGATTGATTCTTTATGGTGGAGAACAAGTGAAAATCAAGGTAGAGGAATTCGATGGCTAAGCTATGATAAATTAACAACGAGGAATAAACATGGCGGTATGAGCTTTCGTCACCTTTATGGTTTCAACTTCATTATGCCAAGGAAACAAGGTTGGTGTTTTTTAACCAGCAAAGATACTATTTTTTTCACGCATTTTCAAAGCTAAATATTTTCCCAAGTGTGATTTTTCTGGGAGCCCGTATAAGCCATAAACAAAACTTTATTTGACGTAGTATCCATGGTTCACAAGTTGGTCAAAGGAGGAATGAGATGGCACACAAGAAACGGAGAATATGTAAATGTTTGGAAGGACCCACGGTTGAGGTGAATGGATAACTCATATATCACTTGCCCCATGATTTAAGATTATGAGGAATTAAGGGTTGTTAATGGATTGCTAAACGATATTGACCGAGAGGAGATTAACAACACGTCTCTAGTGCACCAATGTGAATAAGAAATAGCACAACAAAAAACCAAATTTAATTATTAAGAACCTAATATGTCCATCCATATCAAAATTCTATAAGAAATATCATAAGACTGAAATGGTAGCAATAGCACAACAAAACAAAGAATATATGCTTTTATGTTTTGATACAACTTGCATCCAAATTTAAAACACTTTAAAGATAACTTTGGTTGCCTCTCAAGTAGGAGCAGAAATTACTAAGAATATATGTTTATATGTGTTTACAACACTTTTGCCAATGAGGAATTACATATCAGATATTGCAGACACTGCGTCTTTCGCATTTTGAATATGTTCTCTTTTTCGGTAATATATTACATCACAACACCTCAATCCACCAAGGAATATAACCACAAAAGAAATAGTAGTAATAGTCATATTACAGCCTATAATCTCACAAACAAGCGCATCCTAAAATCAAGTCATTAGTTGAGGATGGTGGAGGAGATACTACAGAGAGCGATGTTGAAGGACAAGCCACAGGTGGTAGAGACGGGGCTGTGATTCACATGTAAATGGTAACAATGAGCATCCTTGTGACACATAAAACTAGAGTGTTATCATCAACACCGTCGTTATAATAGGCGTCTATTTTGAATAATGGCAATTGCCTTCTCCTGAAAAACGAATGATATTTGCATTAAAAATTGAATTTCCAACAACTAATTTAGAAAAACGAGTGATCAAATAACCATTTAAGTTTATGTCGTTGGCATACCTATACAAAATATGAGACTAGAAATGAAAACGCATGAACATGATATTTTAATTTCAAACAAATGTAAATATAAAACAAGTTATAACTTATCAACCAATGAAATTAAAGGGATAAAATTATCAAAATCACATTATGGTAGAACATAGTTACAAATTTTTACCAACTATTTATTCATTACAAAGATGACGGTCCTAAGATTTTTGTCATGGTAACTATAGATAGATGACCTCAGAAGACTTACAACCATCAATTATATTGAATACAAATTTAGATATGAAAACCCACTCAAAATTGTCCTATAATGGTCAATTTTTTTTTTTTTTTTTAAGATTTAGATGGTCAAATGTTATATCTAACATCTATACACACGATACAGTACCATCACAATTTGTAAAACATAAAAATACAACAAAAAATCGCACAATGTGCAAATCTAAATCTAGTATTCATAAAATCACATATATGATCCATGAGTGTTAAGAAGTGTTATCTCACCTCTCGTCGTGTTACTTCATTGGGTTGGAGAGGCTTCATATTGACCATAATCATCATCTATGTGTATATCAAACTTGTTACATCATTAACAAACACAAACATGTAACTGTAAAAAAAAATATCTATCATAACCTACTACATATGTTGTAATGTTTGAGGTTTTTTCATTTAATGAAATGTTGTTTACCGTAAAATAAATAAAAATTAAAGCGAACAACTCCATAATATAAATATAAATAAGATTTCAATGTAATCATACATACAGTGATATTATTCAGATTTCACTGTCTAAGGTTTATGTATATCAATTTACTACTAATATTCTTAATAAACATATCATATATGCATCAGTGTAAAAAAACGTGTGAGAAACTTATAACTCATAAACAAAGGAACACTATACAAAAGAATTTGTTTCTCATACATAATTTCAATTTAATAACTTTAATGTTGTTATTCCAAACATTTTTAATCGGATCAAAATAGAAAACAACTACGAAAAAATATATTTTTTATTTTTTATTTTATTTTTTCACAAACATTAACCACGTTCATAAATGATGTATTGTATGGATACAAACTAGATCATTACTCTTGGCCCATGTCTCATAACTCATAAGTTAATGAAAGAGTTATAATCCTACAAATACTTAAACTGTAAAATACCATAGTAGGAAAAGAAAAATATTGTATATTTCTATCCGAAGTATTGAAATATCTGAGAATATGTCTTTGCTCAGTAGGAAATACACATGTTGTTTGTAAACACTCTATTTTCAGAAATCGAATCCTAATGTTTCGAATTATTTTTTGATTTATAATTGTTGGATACTTTTCGGTTAAAGAATTGTTGATTGGTTGAAAGACCTCTTCAATCAACTTCAAAAGAAGATTAACAAATACTGATCCTAAGTTTCTGCCACTAGATTTCTCATGTGTCATACATGATGTTAGCAAAATAATTTTATCTGACTTTATCTTAGTTAGTCCACCAGCATAACATACGTCAATTACAAAAGTGGACGGCAGAGCTTTCAGGTAGCTATTTCAAAGTCTCCGCTAACAATTTAGTGATAAATGATCGACACCAACAATAAATTATTTTTCGCGATTTCCACCACCACCATGGCAACTAAAAAATACAACTAATGTATCTCCAAACTTAGTCAACTTAAATAAATATTTTTTTTTTAATTTCATGACTAGTAAGAACATGACGAATATTACTTTTATTTTCGTCTAACAACAAATGTATATTTTTACGCATCCAACACCAAAAAACTTTTAAAAAAATAAAATCAAAACACATACCGTGTAGTTTGTTCAAAACTTAACAAACAATTCTATTTTCTATGCATTCGATATTCTTTCTTACAATTTTCTTTTAAAAAAAATCAGAAATACAAATATATAAATTAAAGACTGACAACGCTCTCTAAAAAAAATGGAACTCAAATATATAATGCCTCCACTTTCTATAATGTTGATAATATAGTGTAAAAAAAAACCCATAATATAATTATAAATCATATTTCATTGTCATTAATATACATTGTCCAAGGTTTATATATCTTATAATATATATCAGTCTACTGTTAACATTCTCAATAAACATATCACATATGCATCAATATAAACAAACATACGAGAAACTTATAATGTGTATACCAAAAGAATTTATTGCTCATACATAATTTTAGTCTAATAACTATAATGTTATTCTTCCAAGACATTTTTAATTAGATCAAAGTAAAAAATACCTATGAACAAAACAATAGTTTGTTCATAACTTAACAAACATTTCTATTTTCTACACATCCAACATCAAAAAAAAATTTAAAAAAAACATAGACAAACGTTTGGAATTTGGCTACAGTAATACCATGTTTGGCAACAACATATCATGGTTTAAAACAGGTCAAAAAACAACTTCTTCAATCAACGTGTGAAATTAAAAGTAAAAGTCTCAAACGGAGGAAAGAAAAGCAAAAATAAAATAAAATATAAACTCAAAGAAAGCGAGAAAGAAAGTTATGTATTACCAGCAACAACAACAATAGGTGCCAATGTTAAAAATAGGTCAAATAATAACTTCTTTAAAAAAATAACTCATGCATATTAAAAACATTTAATAAAATCAAAGTAAATACAACTTCTTTTAAAAAAATATATATTAGATAGTTTATACATTTTCATTATAGTTAATTTTGAGTTTATGAGTTTCTTTGTGATTGATAAACGCTTCTTCATAATATCAGTGATTTTCTTGAAGAGTTTATCCAAAGTAACATTTTATTGCTTACAGTAGATTTTGGATTTGCTATGTGAGTTTCTATATAAATCGTTGATGATTTGCTTTGTCAATGAACTGTTCTTAAAGAACTGCCGGTCAAAAGTATGAAGCAAAGTAACCTTCAAACCACTAAACAAGCGAAATTTATATTTGTTTTGTTGTGTAGTTGACCTCATGTTGCTATGCGTGCAAGTCGTGCTAATCCAATTTTAAAATGAAAGCATAATTCAGGCACTCTTGTTGTAATTACTTAGATGAATTTATGTCCAAATACTTAGATGCTTTCATTTAGTTATTTGGTGTTTGTGATAAGGTAAGTCCGAACATAATTTGTGATTGATCTTTGAAAAAGGAAATAATGAGTTCCCGTCCAAATTTCTTACTGCATAGTTGCATTTTCATAATAATATATTTACTTATGTCAGCTGATTTTTGTTTCACATCAAATGTTTACTATATGCTCATGGGAAAGAACTACTTTTATTGCAAAATGATTGATTGTGTAAAAACTACCTTCAGGTTTTGTATAACTTGTTTAAAACTTAACACACATTTCTATTTTTTATGCATCCAACACCAAAAAACTTTTAAAAAATAAAATCAGAACACATACCGTGTAGTTTGTTCAAAACTTAATAAACATTTTTATTTTCTACGCATTCGATATTCTTTCTTACAATTTTCATTTTAAAACAAGAATAATAAAAAAGATAAGAAATACAAATATATAAAGTTAAGACTGACAACCCTTTCTAATAAAATAAATGGAACTCAAAAATCTAATGTCTCCCCTTTCTATGATGTTGTTCATAGTATATTACAACAACAACAACCAAGCCTTATCCCACTAAGTGGGGTCGGCTACATGGATCAAATCACACCATAGTGTTCTATCATAAACCAAATTTGGATCCAACACATTAACCTCTAAGTCCTTTCTAATGGTTTCTCTAATAGTTTTCCTAGGTCTTCCTCTACCTCTTTTAACATGACTCTCCTCCATTTGATCTACTCTCCTTACAACGGTATCTACGGGCCTTCTCTCTACATGCCCAGACCATTAGAAGGAGTGTGTAAAAAGTGTGAGAAAAGTGAATTGTACCTTGAGGGTGAAGAAATGTCACCCTTATATAGGCGTGTGTGAGAATAAGTGTCTCAGTGAAGTGTGACGCTTCATTAGAAGGTCGTTGGAGGACACATATACAGTGTCTGATGCATGGGGGCGTGCTTAGGTGTGGTGGCGTGCACCAGGATTACGCTGTACGCCCAAGCGATGTGTGTTGATCCGACAAACTCCTTGTCCACATGTCAACGTTGGAATAGCTTTCTAGCCGGTCCATAACATTTTCTGACAAAGGTTTGAGTTTTCTTCTGAATCGGATTAACTGTTGCATGACTTAACTTGTTATCAATCGAACTGTTGTTAGTTTTTTTTTGTCAATGGTTTGACCTTACTTATATATCAGATGAACTATAATGCGACTTAACCTTTGATTAGTCGAAATGTGGCTTGTTCCTTTTTTGTCAATGGTTTGAAATTTATGCTTGATTGTATGAGCTACAATGAGACTTATATAAAGATCAGTCAAATTGTGGTTATCACATTAACCGAAAAAGGTTCGACTTCTCTTGAATTGGATGATATATTTTAAAAAATGTTAGGGAATATATTTTGTATTTATTGTAATTAAATAATTATTTTTTTATTTTAATCATATCTACTTTTTGTTTAAGTATATATATTCATTTTATAAATACACATGTCTTTCCTACCATGATTTTATTTAATTTTCTCGTATACTATACTACTAAATAATTTGCTAGTATCTTTTAAAAAAAATTGCTAGTATCTTATTTTCTTTCCTTTATCTTTCTTTCATCAATAAAAAAAATGTAAAGAAAGTAGTGACCAAGTTGCCCCAATTTATATTTATTGGGAAAATAAAAGTGAATTATATATTTTTTAGACTAAATTAGGTCTTACAATTTTTCTCAAGAACTAAAACGAGCCTTCGTTTCTTTTTTAACTTGTAAAAAAAAAAATTCGTTGGTTAATAGCATTTAGTCATCAAAATAAAATAAAATAACATTGAAACTAGTATCGATAGATACAAACATATGATAATATATAATAATCTAATTAATAAATAAAAATATAATTTATATTCGAAAAAATAACGTTTTGGAATTATTTTTTTTGGACCCAAGCTTATATAAACAACAAGATATGCTTGTAAAAAAATTTGTAACGTCAAAAATTTGTAGAAAAATAAAAAAGTGAAACAAAAAACAATAAAGAAAAAAGAAGAACAAAATTTGTCTAAAAAAATGAAATGTGAAAATAAAATATCTTCTTAAATTTTTGATTGGAAAGATAAAAAAACATTAATTGAATATGGGGTAAGGATGCAAATAACAAAAAGTTTATGTAAATGATAATATAGGCTTCACACAATTTAATTGATTGACATTACGAGGGGATAATATTGGCGTCAGCCCTCCGCACCACCATCTTTTCTCGATCTGGTGTTGTTTCATCTCGCCGGTGGTTATCGTTTGAAACGTGTTTGGATCTCGCGATCTCAAACGCGTCGGTGCCTCTTTCTCGTTCCTACTTCGTCCGTTCTGTTGGGTTATGGCGGCGGTCGAAGCTGTTCGGGCCGTTTCAAAGAATCCGGGTTTAGGTCGGTTTGATCTGACCCATATTTGTTCTTTCTTCAAAATCGTGATTTTGTTCGCGTTAGTTTGTTGTTTGTATGTGACTGTGGTTTGGCTCGAAAGGGCTTGAAGGGCTCAGATTAATTTGTTTGGGCTCGGATTGTTATGGGCGGTTTTTATTGCTCCTCTAAGATCATGGATGTGCTTCGTAACATGTCTTCTAAGCTAGAAATGTTCATGCACTTGTTGTCCGTTGTTGTTGTGAATGGTGGGTACGGGTGTTACCGTGTTGGCGGTGCTCGTGGTGCTTAGACCTGTTGATTGACCATTCTCGATCTGGCATTCAACTGGTTTTGAGTTGCTTTCTATTGGATTGGCTAGAAAATTACCGTGAAGCTCTCTGTTGCAGCATAGTGGGTTGTAGGTGTAGGGTTCTGTATCCGTGCTGGCGGTAGAATCTTTCACCTGCATGAAGTTTGGCTCTATATAAATTGAGGGAGATCTCAAAATCCTCATCAGTCTACCTGATGTTGGACTGTTTGGCTCGAAAGAGATGTTATGCTTGTTGCTGTTGCAAGGAGTTATTGGTTCTTGGATTCATTCTGTGTTGACGGTTTGTCCATACACCGCAAGTTAGACATTCACTGGTGTTGTTTTTATTTCTTTGTATTACCCGATTGGGTTGGCATACACTATTGAATTGACTGGGTTAGGTTTATGTCCCCCCAGTTTTTTTTTTGTATTTATTTTTTCCTATTTTTTTAATAATATATATGAGCACCTAACATAAATTGGAATCTGCAATACATTCCAACTTTTGGAGTGTTTTCTATTCTTTTTTTATGTGATTGAACTCTTGCCTTATAAAAAAAAACGTAGACCTCATCCATTTTATGCCATTTATTTAAAAAGTAAATAAATATCATGCAATTATGGACAAAAGCTTTTAAAAATATTTTTAAGTGTATGATAAAAGTCAAATATTTTTAAATCGACTATAATTATGAGTAAAGTGGTCATGTAAGAACTCTTTATCCCCTAAAAAAAATATAAAAACTCTATTATAAAAGTGATTTAAATAGATGCATGTGTAAGGGAGAAAAAAAATACACAATTGTTGTATATAAATCATATCAGTTAAAATGGATGAGAAACTTAATCATTGTACTTTGTCGTGTATAATTAATTTTACACATGTATTTAATGATGTGTTGTCATATCAATTATTTCTTTCGGTTCTGTTTATAAGATAAAGTTTAATCAACAAAAGTTGATGTGTTTGATTTAAAATTCAGTTCAGATACATCAACTTTCGCTAACTCGACTTTCTCTTGTAAATACGTCAGAATGGAGTAATAAATATGAAAAAAATACATGTGTTGTCATACCCACTCATCAAAGTGAGTCATGACAACACATCATTGAATCATTGTGTAAAATTAATTATACACCGACCAAATATACTAGTTAGACCATCTCCAATGAATGGTCTTAACATTTAAGACCCTATACCTATTAGGTATCCCATTAAGGAGAATTTTTTTGAGGTCTTATAAGACTTGAGATCTCACTTAAGACTTCAATCTTAAGCGTGACCTACACACTTTTAATATTAAAAATTGAAATGTAATAATATTAAATGATTGATAGTTAATTAATATGTCCATTCAAAAAATTTGTATGAGATATAAATGAGTGATATGAACACGTGAACTCATTTAAGTAAAAAAAAAAAAAACTCTTCTCGTGGATACTCTTAAACTCTTAAATGAAACTTTTTTTTTAGATAAATGAAACTTTTTTGACAATTGAATTAAAATGTATGAATTACTACACTGTTTTTGTAAGGCAAAAGACACATTCAACCACCGACCAAATTCACAGTTCAACAACCCAACCCAAAACTGCAAGAGAAGAAGAAAATAACCAGAGAATTGGATTAAAAAAAAAACAGTTTTACACTAATCGGGTCATGATCCGCCGTTGGTTGACGTGAGCCACAACCACCCTCCGTCATTCTTCTCCGATGGATTGCGGCGTTGGATCCATCGTATGGGTTCGCCGGAGAAACGGCTCATGGTGGCCGGGTCAAATTATCGGACCCGATGATCACTCCACTTCTCATCTCACTTCTCCTCGTTCTGGAACTCCGGTTAAGCTTCTCGGTAGAGATGACGCTAGCGTGTAACTCTCTCTCTCTCAACTTTTCTTCAGTTGTGAACTTAACTACTCTGTTTTTCATGTATTTCTTACATTATACTCCTTAGTTAATTACGTCTTTGAGTACAATTCTATAATCTGATCATGTGTTTGGAGAGGTTAGGATCATAGTCATAATTAGTTAGTTTCATTGTTTGTATGTTTATGTTAATGTATATGTATATGAAATGTAGAAATCATTAATGTGTGTATTTTAATATTGTTAACTGTTTTTTATATGTTGATTGGTGGTTTATAATTTATTTTGCAGAGATTGGTACAATTTGGAGAAATCAAAGCGTGTGAAGGCTTTTCGATGCGGCGAGTTTGATGATTATATTGAAAAGATTGAAGCCTCCCATGAGATGCCGTTGAAGAAAAGAGAGAAGTATGCCAAGCGTGAAGATGCTATTCTTCATGCTCTTGAACTTGAGAGGGAATTGGCGAGAAAGCAAGCGAAAGTAGCTAATGCTTCTGATCGAACCAATTGTAGATTGTCTCATTCGGTTAAAAAGGATGTGGTGGCATTGCCGATGGAAACCCAGGGAAATGATGATGATGAAAAACATGCAAATTTAAAATCATACATGTCTTGTGAAAATGAAAATGACAGAGGTTGTTTTCCTTTGGAGGTAGCGAGAGATGTGGAAGTAGATCTCTCTGAAGCGACTCTTCAGACGAGAGGCTTGCAGGATATTGGACACAAGATTGACCCCTTGAAAACGATCCTTTCATCTCCCGTGGATCCGCATGTTTCTAAGAAAATTTTAGTCAACGAGGATGCTCTGGTTCTTGCAAGTGATAGTCTTTGCACGGGGAGAACACTCCAGGCAAATGGTAAAATCTTTAGGCACAAGAAAATGAGCAGATGAGAGAATGAGTTAGGAATATTTAGTAGACATAAAAAGTAACTTATTTCATTGGTGAAAATCAGTTATATATATTACGGTATAATCTGAATATGGCTCTTTTACAGGATCTAGGCAAATGGCATACCATACAAAGAGGAGCAGTCCTTTTTATTTTCCGGCCGAGTCTAGTGATTCTCTTGATTACAAAGAGAGACCAGCCCTTCTTGAGATGCCATCTCCAAACGGAGGGAGGTTCCCTTATCGCGGTTCTTTGGTTGGAGAGACTGAATCAACTTTCATGGATGATGCTGAATCCGGCCCTTCAGAAACGGACTCCACTGAGTATACTGTTTCTGATTCAGATTCTTCTGAGGCTGAACCAGACATGGATGTAAAGATGGCTATACTTACAGGTTAGGTTTCCGTCATTCTTCTGCTATCCCCGCCTCAACACTATGCACTATAAATTGGTCTCTTGTTGATTTCAGTGCTTCATTCTGCCAGTGGCTTTCATTTTGTGAAGTTACTTCTCTTAAACTTTATTATGTATCTTGGCTTCTTGCTTTGAAAATCGATGTTAGCTATTTTTGCAGCATGGATGTATGGATATTTATTTTAATTAAATGAATCATGTGTGAGTGATTATGTTAGCCTAGCTGTTCTTTGTTCTGCATTACTGCATCATTCTTTACTTGATTTAATAATTTTTAACTTCAAATAGAACCAGCCGGGTACAAGATGAAGAACCTTGTCCCACCCAAGATCTCCATCTCTGCATGTTATTTTCACGCCAAAATTTATTATATGAGCAATCTGATTTGTGAAGACCTAGGGTGTTAGATTCAGGAGAAGCAAAACATAAGGAATTATCACTATCGTGCATATTTTAGTTTTGACCAGTTTTGATGAATCGTAATTGGGAAGTCACTTCCAATTTTTATGTGGGCAATCCAAGGGATACATACTCAAGTCGTGGCTTCATTATTGATAAAGGATTCAATTTTTGTGTTTGACTATTTGTTTTATTTTTCTTTTACATCGTCCTTTATGGTTCTTTGAATGTTATTGTAACTGCAGAAACTGGCCGGGATTTTGAAGAACATGAAAGCTCTAGCAGTGAGGAGCCTGGTGATTTAGAAGTCACCAACGACATGCCTCACCTCTATCCCCGTGAACTGATAACATGTCATGAAGCTGTGTCTAAATGGCAACTAAAAGGGAAAAGAAATAATCGGAATCTCTTAACGAGGTCTTATGGTGCCCCTGACGGAAATGGTATTATATATGGAGCAGAAGGGGACTTTGAAGAAGGAAGAACTAATTTAAGTCACAAGAGAGTGGGTTCAAGTTTGCATTGCTACAGAAATGATTTTAGAGATACACTTTATGACGATGATCAAATGTATGAATTGGAAGATGAAGATTCTCTCACTCCTAGACCTGTATCAAAATTTCAAAATAAAATTCACCATGGTGCTGATTGGAATGACTTGGCCTGGGATGAAAATGTTGCTTCAAAAGAATATTGGGATATGAAGGGATATACTCCAACATATGGTGATCGTTATCGTGTTGGTAGGAGGACGAGGTCAATGCTGATTAACGTAGATGTCAAGGTTCAAGCAGGATATCGGAAGGAGCCTGTGCCCATTATTTCTCTCATGAGTAAGTTAGATGGGAAGGCAATAATAGGGCACCCAATCCAGGTTGAGGTCCTTAAGGATGGTTTTTCAGATACTTTCTTTTCTGCAATTGACAACTTCAGTGATGATGTGATTGGTATTGAGGGAAGTAGTGTGCTTCCACAAGCATGGAGGACTGCAAGGAGAACAGCAAATTTTCGTGTCCCTCGCCCCCATGTATTGTCATCAACTGGTGCCGAAGCTGCTGTTGACTTTCCCTCATTAGATCAAGAACAAAACTTTGATTATGAAAAACTAAACACTGGAAGTTCTAGTCATAATGCAAGCCTTCAAAAGAAGAGTGGCGACAAAATGTTCTTTGAAAATGTGCCAAGGAAGTCGAGCTTGTCATCTAACCAGAAGATTAGAACTCTACCCTCATTATCTGCTGAACATAGTCTTAGAAATCCATTGCATGATATCAGTAGCTATCAACCAGATAGATTAATCAAACCAGAAATCTCTGGGCCCACCACAGTAGCTTGTATACCGGTCCAGCTAGTACATAGTAGGTTACTTGAAAAGATTAGTAGGCCTCCATTAAAAGCAGCTAGAAATGCAGCTTTGCTTAATACTGGTGTGGAGAGAAATTCTTAGGATACATGTACATTTTTATATGGAGAAAAACATTATCTTGGAGTGGTGGCACAATTTATTGAGGATTTCTCGTTTCCAAGTGTACGGAAATCCTATTCAATTTGTTGCCTGCATTTTAAGGATTAATATGATGTATAGTTTCCCTATTCATCCTGTACCTATTGAAGATAAATATAAAGGTAACTTGAAATTATTATGCTGCCATGGTTAAAATTTGACTTCCTAGTTATTGGTTTAGTCATAGATATTTAAATACATACAATTTTAGAACCCATGTGTCGGTTTGTTCAATGTTATTACTTGATACTAAGCAGAAAAATCTGCTAAGGTCCATGAGTGTGTTTGCATGAAGGAATTTTTGAGGCAATATAAATTTTTAAAGAATTTAAATTAGGAAAATCCTAACACTGTTTAAATATCTAAAAGGGATAGTTTTTACACTAAAAATTGTGTAGTTTTGTTTTTGAAAGACTTATAACTTTTACACTTATTATATTTTCAAGACTCTTTGTGGGTTCTTTAAACAATGTCTTTAAGACACTTTTAATCTTTTATTTGAAAGATTAATTTAGATAATTTTCAAAATTTGAAGTATTTTTAAGTGTTTAAGATTGTTGCATTAAAAAAAATTGTTGTGAAATGAATATACACGTGTTAATACTTTAACATAACACCACGCCTCTTCTCTACACCACATAGTACACATGTTAATTAGCAACCTTTTCACGTGTTCGTGAATTTCAGTTGAGATGAAAGAGAGTAATAATTGAATGATTAAAATAAATTATTTTGATGAGAGATAATTATTGGTTAGGAGAAAAATAGAGGCAAAGTCACCCAATACAAAGTCACTGAAGTTCTACCCCTCTTCAATCTCTAGAATAAACAACATTTTACTTTCTAAGTTTATTCAACAATTGATTTATTTGGTCTATATTACATACCAAATATATTAGCTATTCAAAGAATAAGTGATTTTTTTTTTCTTATAATTGAGAGTGGAGGAAGTACTATTTTTGGATTCTTTTAATTTTTAGAGAATTTCAAATGAAATTTAAAATCTAGAAATATAAATTGTAAATGTAAACTTTGTTCTTATAAATTTTCCAAATTAACCCGTAGTTTTCAAATTGGTCCCCATATTTAAATTTTTCAAATCGACCACTACAATTAAAAAAAAATCAAATTGGCTCCTAAATTTTTTCAAAAAGTGCAAATGGATCCCTATTTTCACATTTCATATTTTGACCCAAAACTTTTAAAGTTTATTAAAGCAGCACAAAAGTCTTAACAATAAACTTTTTATTACTCTAGCCATATAAATTGGATCAGACTTCCTTGCAAAACCTACGGTTACACGCAGTCTTATATCTCAACCATCAATTTTAAATCGGTTAATTCTTATTACGTCTTAAAATTAGTACTAACTAATCTCTACCGTTGATTTAACATCGGACAACTAATATTCATTACAACGGCACGTTTTAACTGCGTGTGATCCGTATTCAAATAAAACATTTACAAATGAAGCGGTTTTAGAGGTCTCAACTTGGTAATAGTTTGATATTTTCACTTCAAATGACAAAGTTAAAACTTCACGTGAGACATTTGTTAATAGTCTTGAGTGTCAATGTTTTTAATAATATTTTTCCCTTCTTAAGTTTTTTAACAAGAACATTTTATTACGGTGCGTAACGTATAGGAATTGTGGAATCTATATAATAGAGAAAATCATAAGATGGTAAGAAAATAGTTAGTAGACGGCTAATTACAGAGAGGAAGAGAGGTGTTAGTTCAAAAAGGGCGGTAATTAAAATGCATAAAATGATAACAAATGGTACAAAAGACTTAGTTGTATAATTATTTTTGTATAATAGATAGATGTCAGATTTTTTGGTGTCCTTAAATAATATTTTGTATGAAGTAATTGATAAATGTCCCATGACAACATATACCAAAAATAAAAATACTTTAATGTTTTACAAATATAAATACAAATTTAAAGAAAAATAATAGAGTCTAAAATCATAATTATGAGTGATCTAGAAACACTCGACAAATTTTGAAGTCTCCTTTGATAAATCCAGAGCCTGACTCAAGTGTACTTTTTTAATAAAAAGACTTAATTCTTTCGTTTACATGACAACAAACGGATTTTTTTATGATGATCAGAGTTTGAACTCATATATTATGTTCTACCAATTGAGCTAAGCTCATGAGGATAAAAACAGATATAACCACGAAAACTTAATGATGATGAAATCAAAACTTTTTTGTGTGTATGTAGTTGTATTTTTTGGTGAAAAAAAAGAGACTGTATATTGCGTTTGATTGGCGACCATATTTTAATTATGTCGCACATGCATAATTTTGTGGACCACGTTTTAATGTTCGTTAAGAATCAAGTACTGAAGTAAGATATTTGACCCGCTATTGAGTCTGCTTCACAATTTAATAATTTTAAATAATAAGTACCTATAAAAAAAAGTACCTATAAAAAAAAAAATTAAAGCCATAAATTAATAAGCAGTAAGGTATGTGTTCTATCAAAAAGAAGAAAACGGTAGTAAGATATGTGACGCGCTATAGAACTTTTCTTCATTATTAATTATAAATAGAAAGCTTAACAAACTTTGAATTGATGTTAAAAATAGACGTTGAATTGATCATCATATTGAGTATTAATTTTTCAAAGTTAGTGAAGATCTTTGGTATATATATATATATATAGGGGATGTATCAAATAATAAGTGATTTTAAAATGAGAAGTAAGAAGGTTAAATAGCAGCCGTTAGATTAAAATACACAGTTTAGATTAAAAGTTTGTTTTAGTGGAAATCATGGGGTGG